>ODAK010000313.1_pt1 | contig 55862 bp, 82 predicted proteins | sample 1539591 | NCBI WGS metagenome assembly ODAK01 (sample SAMEA3539303, study PRJEB22396) | soil metagenome | biome: tundra; feature: field; material: soil | place: USA | collected 2010-05 | depth 0.15 m | reverse complement strand
AATAATAATAAACGGGCGCACGCACGCGTAACATACTATCTTTTAAAATACAACCCCGTTCGATCAATTGCCTACTTCCCAACTTACTTGTGCGTTAACACAAAGTAAACCACCCCCAATATAATCGTAGTAACAGACAATAGCGCTGGTATTGCGCAACCCATAACCGCTATGCCAACCTGCATCCAATTGCGTACTGAACTTGGTGCACCCTCAATCGTGGTGACACGGCGTTCAAGGGCGTTGTGGGCTTCAATGCTGACCTTTTCAGATACCGAAACTTTGAGGGGCGTTATTTCCCCGATAGCAATTTGCAATGCCAGCTTTAGCTCTGTTTGAGCGTCCGAAACTTTCCCCACTTGCGTTTCAATGCTTGTTTCCAGTGAATTAAAGCGTTTTTCTATCCGGTCGCTGATGTCCTTAAGATCTTCAGCGTTAACCAGATTTGCGTTCCTATTTCTATTTAACATTTACATATCCATTCATAACAGCCAACTACAAGCTCTCACAGACACGCCAGAGGGCTTGGCTATTAAGAGTAGATAGATTATACATTTCTTCATTTACAAGCCCTTTCTTGTTGCTCTCATCCAATTATCCCTTTTAAGCTCGCCAACGCCAAGCACTACCGTCCCAGGATTTTAACGGGTTGCGCACCCAGGATGAACCGTTCCATGTTTTTACCGGGTGCTTAGCGTAGGCCGAACCATTCCAGATTTTCAAACCACCCGTTACTGGTACGGTGTATCCCAGGTACGCGCCAATACTGCCCGTCTGTGTGCTCATCCCAGACATGTTAACTGGCGTCGCGCTAGTGGTGGACATGCTGTAAATCGTGCCCGTACCTGTCTGGTAGCTGAAAACATCCCAGGTGGAATGGTCACGGTAGTAGCCCACGTAGAGAACTTGCCCATTCGTTGCTGCATACGGCGTAATGCTTTGATCATTCCATTGCTGACCGTTAACAGTTCTTGAGCCGGAAGGGCTATTGAAGCTTGACGACTGAGCAAGCAATGTACCAGTGCTACTCCATAAACAGAGCACGCAATTGGGCAAGTTTACTCCATCCCCCGCAAAGTAAGCATGCAAGTCCGTGACATTCCCCGCAGCGGGCATAGTAATTTGTACCGCTATTTGGTCATTAGTGTTTACCCCGTAAGCAAGCCAGCTATTGTTAGAGCTAGTGCTATTGTTTCCTACTGTTGACATGTATAACTCCTTGCTTATATAAGTCCAGGCTTATGTGTCTTCTTATATACATTTCTTCCCCCACTACAAGCTAATTGACGTATCTATCCACACATCGCCAGTACCAGGGCTTCCAGGTGCGCTACTTGCAACCGTGACCAGCATATTTGCACTACCCGAACCGGCCCAGACATTGTAGCCGTTTAACTGGAAAAAGGTTGCATGCATTTTAGCAATATATGGCATGTTGTCAATTGCGAACTCATCCCATTTCATTAAACTCCCTGGTATCGTTTGCCTAGATCTACTGGCACTTTGCCATTCCAAAAGTAACCGTTGGCTTCCGGAGATATTCTTGTACAGTAGATGTAACTCAGTCCATTTACTTGCTGCCATAGGGTATGTTCCGCTGAATGTTCTCAGCCCCGAACCTTGCCAAGAAGTAGCAGCCCCAAGAATGTCGTTACCATCCACATAAAGCTGCGCATTATCATCACACGTTACGTAAAAGGTATATGTTTCTGTATATGCAGGCTGTATATATCCTTCAGTTAATGACATAAAAGTAACTGTCATTCCGGGTGGAGTGTAATTTGTCTGGTCAACTCCATTCATAACAGCAGAGTATCCCCAATCGCCAAATACTGGTACGGTGTCTGAGCTAAGACGGTAGTTGTAGTAACGCGCCAATAGCCCTCCCGTTCCACGCGCCCCAACTTCTCCGGTAGCTGTAAATCCAGTAGCAAAGCTTCCAAGGCTGTTAATAGCGGTGGCACAGTCCGTAACACCTTGCTCAATGCGGTTTGCTTGGGCGGCAGTAAATGCTGTTACGCCTGTCGACCATGTAGTCTGTACAAAAGTTACAGAAATGATTGCACCCCCTTTGTTACTATACCGTCTCTAACGTTAACTATAACCATGTAACTACAGTTCAATAGCCTACCTATATGCCTACAACTATAACCAATAGCAAGTAGTATTTTTGCCTCTTCTATTTGATCATTGGTAAGTTTTGAGCTTCTCCCTTTGTTGTTTAGCAAGTTTGCTATTTTGTATATACCCATAGTCATTATAAAATACCTTTCTACTATTTAACTAAAAGTATCTGTTCTGGTAACGGTAATGCTTTCTAATGAAGTCTTAGCATGGCTATACAACACTCTAGCAATCATAAGCCCGCTATTAGCAGTAACGGTGGCTAGCGGTCCTGCAAACCACGCAAGTTCCTGGGTAGTAAAAGCATTACAGTTAAACGGGCTTATGTATGTCGTAGTAACCATAACCCCCGTACTTCCAGCAGCTTGTACGGTTACTTGTTGCCTGAACTGCTCACTAACCAACTGTGTCTGTGTGGCTGCAACCGCTGTATTGCTGCTGCCCACGCCCATGTAACGGATAGTTAAATCAACGGGGATACCAGCGGATAAGAACCCGGCATAGGCGTTTTTTGCCGCATTCATTACGAGGTTGTCAAATTCATCAATTTGTATTCTTCCATTTTGATGAACCGTGATAACCTTAATATGTCCTTTCCACTGTATAACGTTGTCAATGTTTAAATGCATAACTCCTTCTTTCTTTAGCAGCAAATTAAGCTCGCACCGCAGTAGGTAGTAGCTGAAGGTACAAAACATGCATACACCGTTGTAGCAACACCCTCACCCCAGGTTACTGTATCTGCTGGAGCGGTTGCTACTTGTGCAATAGTACCAGTTCCTACGTTAAGTTTATCTACAGTTGTGGTCGGTGCCATGGATTGAAACGCTTGTACCCATGTATTCGTTATAGGTCCGTTTGTGCATACTACATCATACCATAGGTAGCTCTCTTCATCTGTAATAGTGACACTTTCTATGACAAACTGCTCATTTACTACCCCATGTTCTGGGATGTTAGCGGTAAGTACCATACCTTCAGATAGTCCGCCCTGGTCAACACGGAATGTTAAGCTTTGACCTACGTATCCATAATATTGTAGCTGCCCATTAGCAAATTGATAGGCCGAAGTTGGGGAAGTAACCGTTGCTGCATCCACTGCTTCCACAATACCAGTACCGCCGCCCTCCACTACTTTCCTACCTGCTATTTCCCCGTAATTCTGCACAATAACCACATTGTCAAAGTATCCCTGGTACCAGACTTCTATAACATCCGTTGGCTGCAATACAACGTGCGAACTGTCAATATACAGGTTTATATCACCGTTCGCCCAATAAAATTGCACCCCCGTGTCTATGCCCTTTACCCCTACCGTTTGATTTACAGTGTTTAAATGCACTATAGGCGCTAGGGCGATAACAAAGTTCATAACCCATTGCGTGGAAGCACCATCCCCGAATGTTTCCTTATATTGCACGCTTGTTAATGCTTGCCCAAGGACATATTCTGTATTACGATACATAGGATTGGAGGATGTAACGGTTGGCAATGTATCCTGGTTTACGCGAGATATTAAAAACGGCGCAGAAATGGCATATCTTGCTTTAAACCATTGGTACCCATTAGCATCAATGCTATACCATGTGTTAGCAAGTGTGGCTAGGGCTTTTATGCTATCCGTTGCGGTTACATAGTTAAACGTTGCTTCTGTAATTAACGGCCCAGCGTCAATTTTATCATCCCGTACAGAGGTAGTAACGTTCGTAACAACTGGCGTAACCGTTGCGTCAAGGGAAGTTAGTACCTGCTTAACAAGGACGGTTTTTCCTACAACATAGTCACCGTATGGTTGTATCCTTATTGAGCCGATAGACAAAGTGCCCCCCGCGCTGAATACCCCTGAATAACTAGCGGGCAGCAGTGTCCCTCCGTCTGTATAGGTTAGTACCTGTGTCGCACCCATATTGACGGTTAATTTAGTCCTATCTTTAACAAACCTAAATCTTGTGCCCACGCTCCTTGCAACGCTAATGGGTGCGGATGCTAAAACCGTCCACACTCCAGCTACAACTTTAGATAAAGAGATATTTCCCGGTGTATACGCAGAGCTATTGTCCTTAAGTATGACACAATACATATTGTTAACGTCTGAGCCATTTATAAACGCTCCTCCCTCATCCGACGCATACGTATCCCATTCTACAAACCCGCTATCGTAAATGCTATAGGTTGTATACGCAAGACTTGACAACCCGGTACCGTTTATTAAGCGGTTAGTGGTATCCCATGCCCAACTGCCGGAAGATGTGTAGTTTGCGCTACTGTTATAATCAGCATAATCAACATACGCGGAAGGTTCAAGGTTAATGTTGCTAATTGCGTTACCACTTGTAATAGCTTGATATGTACTTCCCCCGTCTACTGATGTTGTAGTGGTCACAGTCGTATTTGTTGGGAGTGTGGCATTCCAGAACACGTTACTGCTTCCTGCTCTTACTACCGGGTCTAATGCCAACGCCGCCGATACTCTCTGCCCTGAAGCGCTATATGCACTTGCTACAAACACCGACAACCCGTTCAATGTGGGAGGAAAGTTCGGGTTTGTGCAGGTTAGCGTTGCGCGTATTAAAAGACTTGGGGAGCTTAGCACGTTTCCATGCGCAAGGTTGGGGATGACCGCCCCGTTTGTGCAAGTGTAGTAGTTTGACCCCCCGTTAATACTTGCTTCCACCAATAAAGTTGAGCCGTATGGGAGCGTGTTACTCCACAGCACAATGCTATTATCTACCGTAATGTTGCCAGGGCTTTGAGCTGCGGATATCCATGTACCAGTTTTAGCAGCAACAACGGCGAAATTATCAAAGTAAACGGACTGAGTAACCCCACTACCGTTGCTCAAGTAAGCTCCCATATACCCGGCAGCAGTGAATGTAGCATCCGTAAATGAATTGTACAAAATATCGTCTACGTACTGAGTGTGTAAATTACTGGCATTGCATTCCACCCTCACACATACGTTTGTGTTAGCAGGTATGTTGTGAGTTGCGTTTGCTAACAGAACTATAGAATTCGTGGTGGAATTGCTTCCCCTGTTACAAAATATATTAGTATTGCTAATTCCCATGCAGTATGCAAAGGTGTTGAACGTAGAGTTTACGCTTGTAGTGCGATAGAAAAAACCCGGCTGCACGTTCGTTGAGGCAGGCGGAGTGATCATATCTATGCATGCTACAAAATTTGCCCATTGACCGGCGAAATCAAAGTCTGCACGTATTTGGTTGCCAGTTGCTACAGTGAGCTTATAATTCTTAGTAACCACACTTCCTGCTTGGGCCGGGCTTCCTGCGCTATTGATTAACGTCTGGTTGGTTATAACACCATCATCCCAGCTACGATACACGCCGTTAAGTGCTACTTGATTAGCCGCTGTATTGATTGTGTTTGAACTTGTACCAGTGTTCCAGTTGGCCTGAGTACCCCACGTTTTTATAAAGTCCGATTTGGTGGCACTTAGCGCACTTATGATGTTGAGTGTAATGTTACTTACTGACAATAAATTGCTTATCAACGGGTTAAGGTATGTAGTAACACTAATGCGTGGGTCGCTTCCCACATAGCTTAATTGCACTTGGTACTGTATCGTCTGAGCACTTACGTTAAGCCCTGGTAGCAATGAAGGAACATAGTTATTTCCTGGTGCTATGTAATCCCAGGTTACACCCCCGTCAATGGATACATACAAAAAGGCAAAAGTATTTGTGGGCGTGGAGGATACCATGCTTACGTAACTGCTTTGTATTAACCCAACAGTAGAAAGTGAGGTAGCTGCTGAAGTCCAGGTACCTGTTTGAACGTACACCACATAGGTCTTATGTTCAATAATGGTGTAGTTGGCGTTACTTACTATTGCAAAGGTATTCGTGGTGGAAGTATTGCCATAGACGGTCAATGAAGTACTTGCACCGTTCTTGATAAGAATGTTTTTTGTAAAGAATACATAATCTCCGGCATTATTTCCTTCTTGAGCTACAGTAAAGTAACTTATAACCTTTCCAGCTATGGGAGTAAGTAGTATTTGCCTGCTATACCAGTAATCTGTATACCCCGTCATGTCCGTATTTGGATGACTTGCCATTCCGTTCTGGTCAACTAGCGCCTGACCACCATAGTCCCTAAATGTTGTACCGTCTGTGCATACAGCGTCTACTCCGCCCCTTGCCATTGGGTTACGGGAGTCATACCAGATATCATAGGTTAAAGTATCCCCGCTTTGAATGGTATAACTGCCTGCCCAAATTTTGTAATACACGTAGCTGTTTGCAATTGCTGGAGCTTTGCATTTTGCCTCAAACCTTATAGCCCAATAAGACGCTAACCCAATAGAATTTGTATTTGCTTGCGTCCCAACAAAGGTACCTGCATTCCAGTTGGTTGTTGACGCCGTTACGATGGATAGGTTGCTACCAGATTGAGAAATTTGTAGACCGTTCGGGGTAGCAACCGTACCAGTTAATACTCCGGACCCGAAGTCTGCTTGGGCAACGTCCCTATCGTAAGCAATGCAGGTTAAAACTCCTTCCGGTTGTAGGTAGTTCTTAGCAATATCAGCCAACATGTCACCGGCGTACATGTTTGTGTACGCCTTGATTACTATCCTCTTGTCTGCGCACCACTGCATGTCAATACAGCTAATGAGGTAGCGCATAGTGGTGTTAGTGGCAGTCACCAACGACTCCATCGACTTATCTATGTACCCCTTAAAGATATTCCCCGCTGTATCAATAATTAAAACACTTTCCCCCTTGTAATAATGTGGCAGTCCTGTAGCATCAAGAACGTTAAAAGAGCATACGCTCCGTTGGTTCGCTATTTTCTGAATATTTAGCGTGGTTTCTTCAATGCTTACTTGCACGCCAGAAATATAAATGGTGTAATTTTCAAACATAATTTCCTTCAAACCTTTCCTAAAGGGCAACAGAGGTCTTTAAAATGAAGAAACGTATAATCTACCGTCTCTCTAACCTTAAGCCCTCTGTTGGCTCTCTCAATGCCTCTACTCCCCTACTCCGCTAAATCTTTAATCCTCTTAACCTTGCTGCGTCAATCACCACTTGCCCAACCTTGTTACCGTCCATTTTAATAGACATCCCTTTCATAGCCGAAACAATTTTATCCGCTAGCTCATCACAATTGCAACTTCCACCGCGTGCATTGCCACCGTTGCTAGTGGTGTTAGGGATAATGCGCTCTGGGCCGCTCTCACCAAACGCGTAACGTTTGCCGGAAGCCCCTACTCCCAATATCTTCTCATTAATTATACCACCGTTTGCCATACCCGTGTAAGTATAATGCGCCGCGCCCGTATTCATCCCCGTTGCTTGGTTTCCTATCAATATTCCCATATTAGGATTTGCCGCTTCAAACCCACAACCAGCAATTTGCCCCCACATGTGCCCGCTCGTAACAGCAATGTTAAAGCCATTATTCGTCAAACCCGGCTTCATGTTATATCCAGGCCAACCATCAACGTTAATCCCAGGACCGTCGTAATATGCAGCACCTTGACCAGCGCGCATAACACGGTGGTAGGACGGGTGACCTGTTACTCTATTCCATACTTCTCCAGCAAGGCCACTACAGTCGTAACCATTCGGTCCACCACCACCCCAGACATAGGGAAGTGGATCAACAGTTGAGTGCAACCAATCAACAATAGCTCCCCAATTTCCCTTTGCACCACCACCCGGACTGCTTACAGGGGTGGAAGAAGTGTTACCTCCGCCCAATCCTGCGGGGGAAAAGTCAAACGGGTTCTTAAGCCCGAATGCATTCCACACAGACGGAGGATACCAGTTTTGACCACGCCCGCCTTGACCAGCAGCAATACCACCGTCCACCTCGTAGTGCAAGTGTGCGCCGTTTGACCATGTACCCAAGCCCGTTGCTACTGTATCCCCGCCCGAATGACCCAGGAGCGTTCCACGTTTGATAAACTGCCCAACCTTTACAGCCATGTCGATTAAGTGCAGGTATCGCTCGTGCATACCATGGCCTATATCTACCCCAACTTCACCGCCCCAAGCAGTATTTGCAGCTTCCTCAACAGTACCGCCGATGAACTCATGAACTGGCGTACCATGCGGTGATGTGAAGTCCATACCCGCATGTGCTAGTGTGCTATCTGTCATCCATCCATGCCAACCATGCGCACCTCCGATAATATTCTCACCGTAAAAGCCGTAGGTTGCGTCGGCATTGGGGATAATTTGACTTGCCCCCGCCGTTACCAGCTTAGCATTAGGATTAAACGTCCCTGTATAGCCCATGTTGCCACCGCCAACGCTTGGAGGAGTAACTGTTGCCATGACATTCCCTAGCCATGTTTTTACAGTGTTACCAATTAACCCGCCAACTCCCGTCATTTCCTGTTGGAACGCACCTCCGGGCAAGTTCGGCATTTTTTGTCCGATACTCCCTAGCACTTGATTGTAAATTGCCCCCGCGCCTTTTGAAAACCAACTCCAAATGTCGGATAGCCAACCGAACGGGTTTGAATTGCCACCACCACCTTTTGCGCTATCACCCTTACTGCTATTGCCTACAGATGAACCGCTAAGAGGCTTCGAAATTGGAACGGCTTTAATGTTATTCGTGCCAATGTACTGGTCAATATCCATTACGCCGCTAGCTTTACCTGCTTTACTTAACGTTGCGGATAAAGCAGCAGCAGTCTGAGCCGCCGTTGCTACCGAAGACCCCTGGGGGAGTTGTATTAACTCCGGGCCTTTTTCCCCTACTAGCGCTAACCCACCTGGGGCATTGTCGGTACCAGTTGCAAAGTGAGGGATCATTTGGATATTTGTACCGAATGGTTTTTTAGCTACCCCCAATAGCCCAGCTACGTCATTAACGCCCGTAGAGATTGCACCTGTAAAGTTGTTAATGGTTTTCATGATATTGTCAATTTGGTCAACAATTAAATTTGCCATAGACTTTACTATACTACTTATCATGCTACCCGCCGCTCTAAACGGTGCAAGTAACGCGTCCCTGATTGCGTTTACTTTGTTGTTAATAGCATTGTAGATGCTTCCCCAAATACTAACAACAATACTCTCTGTCTGGCTGAATAACGTGCTTATGTCATTCCTTGCACCTGTAAAGATGTTGCTTACATCTCTTCGTGCGCTGGTTACAAAGGTTGTAATTGTGTTATATACTGCGCTCCAAGCAGATGTAGCATCCCCTAGTACGGTGGTGAAAATGTCATTTACATTACTTTCAAGGTCGTTAAAGGTTTTAACTACTAGGTTGTACAAATTATTCACTAATGGTGCTATAAAGTCGTACACTCCTTGCCAGATAACCTTAAGGAAGTTGTAGATGTCAGTAAATACAGCTACCGTGTTATTTTTCCAATTTGTAATGGTTAGAATAAAGTACTTGTATATTAAATCAAATATCGGCTTAAAAATTACATTATACAAATTAGTGAATAGCACTTTCCAGAAGTTGTAAAGAAAATTAAACCATAAAACGATAAAGTTCTTAATGGTTGTAACCCATAGTAGGACGTAACTCTGTATCTTGCCTAACAAAGCTACAAATATCTGGAATAGCAAAGTAAACAATCCGCTAAAGAACGGTGCGAACGTTTGCCATAATGCTTTAAAAGGTGCAATCGTCTGAGTGGCTATGTTGATGAAAAAGCCCTTGACCGCATTCATACCACTCAACACTGCATTGCCCATACTGTTCATGGTGCTTAAGACAATAGGGACATATTGGGTCCACACTTGCTTAAACGCCGCTTGCATGTCAGTGAGCGTGTTATGGGTGGAAGTGCCCATGTTGTTAAACGCACCGCCTACACTAGTTCCGATGTTTGTGCTAGCTGTTTTGGTTGCGCCTGTAATGGTATCCCAGGTAGATGTAATCTTTGTACCAAGCCCGCTGAAAAAGTTTCCTATAGCGTTAATGACGTTATGAAACACCGTACCCATTTCGCTAAACTGCTCGCCAGCTTTTTTAATGTCTGGGCCGAAAGTGGTACTCAAGAAATCGGTGATCTGTTTCCAATGTGTTACGACTAGAATGATGACCGCTATTAAGGCCGCTATCCCCAAGACAACTAGCGCTATAGGCCATAATGCAAGGTTAATTCCTATAGCAGCAAAGGCCGCAGACACCCCCGCAAGGTTAAACCCGGCAGCCATAGCAATTAACGAACTAACCATAGTTGCTATTTGAAAAGTACCCATGATAAGAGCAACCGCAGCTAAGCCAATTTTAAATGCAGTCGCCCCCGCGCTGGAATTACTTAACCACTGCACGAACTTTGCACCATTAGTTACAAGGTTAGCAATAACTGTAATGGTAGTAAGCAACACAGCCACTAGCTGTGGAATAGCCGCTGTAATGAAGTCCTGTATTTGCGGACTTTCAAACCATACAAGCAACTTCTGTAGCTGTGGCAACATTGCGTTACCAACGGTTTCTTTGACCGCCGTTAATTTGTTCTGTAAAATTGCTAGCATCCCTGGGAATGTTTTACCAGCAGCAATCGCACTTCCCCCAAATTCAGTGGTCAACTCTTTAAGAATTAACTTTTGCGCTCCTGCTGTGTTCCCGGCAGCTACCATGGCAGCAATAGCTGTTTTCTGACCGGCGCTAAAGGTTACTCCCACGCGGGACAGAGCAGTGATACCTTTTATCGGGTCGTCAAGCGCCTTGCCAAGCTGTATAGCTGAAGACTTGGTGTCTTGCCCCAACGCTTGACTCATGTCTAGCACTGCGGTCGTTGCTTGGGGGAAAACATTCTTGCCTATGTTAGTAAAGGTCAGTAACATGTCCTCGGATGACATGACGGTATCTTTGCTAAACTTTGTTACCATGCTTAACTTTGTAGCTAAATCCTCCACGTTTGCCGCAGTTTCACCAGATATATCATGGGTGCTACTAAGTACTTGGTTCGTCTGAGCCATGGCTGCTTGGGCGTCTGAAGCAACGGTAAAGCAATCCATGAATTGATCTTTTAAATAACCAACGGCTTGCGTTGCGCTATTGTATATCGCTTGCCCTGCGGCGAAGGAAAGGGAGCTTTTTACCATTCCCATAATTCCATCGCTAGCATGCTTAGCACTTTTGCCCATTTCCTCTAATTTTGTGCCCGTCTCTTCCGCCGTTGTACCTGCTTGCTCAGCCACTTTTTCCATGCCAGAGGTAAAATTTCCGATGTCTGCGCCAATTTTAACAATCAACTCACCCAATAAGGCCATGATTGTACCTCCATATACTAAAAAAGGTCATAAAAGGCGTTAACCCCTTATGACCTTTTGTTATTTACTATTTTCTTTATTAATGATGCTAAAATACGCTGCCCATTCTGTTATTTCCTCTGAAGATATTCTACTAAGCATCTCATCCTTAGTCATACCCCCTATGAAGTGGCATATGTCCAAATACAGGCGCGTTTCACCACCATCGTCTATTCGTTTTTTGCTTCTTTAAGTGCATTCTCCGTTAACCCGCTAATACGCATAGCTACTTGAGCGATTAACTCTAACGCATGACCGGATTTTTCACCAATTGCATCTCGGTCAGCATCTTCAAATACAGGACGCTTCTCCTGGGTATCTTCGTCAACATAATAGCTACAAAGAATAGTAAGTGCTGGATACATCTTTTCTAAATCAGGTGTACCGTCCTTCTTTAACGCGCTTTGTAACAATCTTGCACGCTGTTTTCCGTTTAGTGCTCTAACGATGATATCTACGTCCCATTCAGGGATATGAAGATTTTCCTCTTTAATATCGTTTGCACTAAAAATTCTATCACGAATAGTGTTCTTAAAATTCTTTGCCGTTGCCATTGTATTGACCTTTCTTTTTATAAACTAATAAAGTGCTTCAATGCTGTTGTCAACATCAAAGTTTACGTCTTCTTTAATAACGTCGTCATTTACCACGTTTACGCTATCATTCTTTTGCCAACCGTAAGCTATATAACCTTTATAATTAGCATTATCAACTAACATCACAATTAAATATCTGGTGCCAAGGTTCGTAAAGTAAAAGTTATCTTGCCAATATTGCGAGAACTTTACTGTGCCACTCTTTAGGCCAGAAACTTGACTTTTCCATGTAGCACCTAGCAATGTTGTAGATATTAAGTTCGCATCAATGCTTAAATCCCACTCGTATGCGTTAGCTACCAGGGAGATAGGCACGTAATAGCCCGTTGCACGCACCTCCACGCTAGATAAATTGGCTGAGCCGAAAATGACGGTACCTTGTAGGTAGTCAATTGTGTACAGCGATGCATTAACTGTGTTCCATGTTACGCCGCTATCTGTAGAGTTTTCCACTAACACGGCGTCGGTGGAGTCCCATATCTTATACATCAGCGTCGTAGACTGATAAGAGGTGTATGGTACCAACGTAGCTAGGGGTGTCAGCACTTGGTATGTAAAGGCAAGCGACGTACCTGATATGTATACACTTGCTGACATCCCCGTTAAAACTGTCATAGCTTTATCCTTTCTTTGTCACTTAAGAGTAGGTCAAAGCTCCGGTACCCTCAAAGCTCATATCCACGTCTACAGTTGCGTCTGCAATTGCTTTAGGTGAGATATTCTTTATCCACACTGAGCCTGTATAAAAGTGTGAGCCGTTAACCGTTAAAATAATCGTTACTGTAGTACCACCCATACATGCACTTTGGAAGGCGACCTGACCATTCGTATCTGTCATGTCCCAACGTCCGCCGAACTTGCCAGAAAACATACGAACTCCGGCAATCTGTTCTTTCCACGTATCACCGAACTTAGTAGTTTTCAATACGTCGGAGTCAATACTTAAATTCCAGTTGTCTATTTCAGCAACGGTGTATGTTCCAATTTTTACCGCCCCTGCAAATCCCATAATCGCAGTCATGTTTTATACCTCTTGAGTCCATAATTTATACTGAACTATATGCACCTTTGTAACATCAGTACTTTCTTCTTCAAAGGTGTCGCTATTTATTACAAGCATGCCAACTAACACATGTCCGCTTAATGTTAACCCATGCTCATCAAGTATAGCATCAATAGCTTGGCGTATGGAAAATATCTCTGCATTGCCCCTATATCTTGAGTAGATATATACAGACATCTCAAGTATCTTCCCCTTTACGTTAAATGTGTTCCATGTTGTTTCTTTATAATCCCCTATAACGACGTAGGGGTACAAAGTGTTAATTGGTACACCGTCATAAATACTTGTGCCTACCAACGCTACCAACGTAGCATTTACAGACAACAAACCATATACGGCGGTTTGTACTGTCGGTAACGGTGTTGCCATAAAATAACCTTTCTATGAAGACAATAACCCACGTATGTTGCTTATGAGATGAGCACTTTCTGCATTGAACGCTTTAAGTAGGAGGTGTTTTCCCTTATAGCCCCTAGTAGTGCGGAATTGACCCTTAGCGTTCTTGTACACCCATGGAGTTCTACGCCCATTGACGTTATAAACCCCCGTTCCTTCTTCTATGAACTTCGCATAATCAACGTCTGTATAAACACTGCTTGCAACGTTTCCACTACTGCGTTCAAACCTTGTACGAATACTTGCCCGCAACCTTCCTTGATCGACCGGGCATGCACGCTTTGCTTTACCCTCAATAATAAGCGCTGAGCCGTTAATGGCCTGAATGATGTAGTTTATCTTTATTTGAGAGGCTTCCTGTATCCCCTTTACGGTCTTGGTCACACCCTCAATGCTTACGCTTATGCCACCTTTACCCACGTTCACCTCCGCTGTTGTAGTTGGAAACGTGTATCTCCAACCATTCATTAAGGTCATTCAGGTTAACAGTTTTAATAATAAGCGTGCGTTTGCTGTTGTAGTACACCACCATGTTAGGGGTTATGCCCAAGCGGTAACGTATTGTAAACACATACTGCACTTCATAAGTTCTTTGTTTATCCAGGTAGTAAACTTTCCCCCAGACATTTTCAGCAACGCACCAGACTCCGCCCATGTATAAAGTTTCCGCAGCAGAATGCCCGCCTAAAGTATCCCTAGTAAGAGTGACGTTGTAAATGTCTATCTGGCTGCGCATGTTGCCAGTTAAAGGACCGGGCTTGACTGATGTGTTTCTATTTGTTACTGCCATTACTGCCATATCCTCTCTTGCATAAGCAGGTTACAAGCAGTCGCTTCCTCCGCCGCGTTGTCACGGTTAGAGTAATAAACGTTAAGGTACATATACATAGCCTGAATGATGTTTTGAGGCGCGCCCTCTACTGCTGTAAATCCAGCTACGTAAGCCACTTTAAAGCGAAACACACCTTCCGGGGTCATTTTTGCGTCCAACCGTTGCCCCGTCCCAAGGATAATGCTACAGGGTAAGTCGTCGTAGTCAATGTTAAACACCGTCAAGTCAACTTGCTCAGTCCAAACATTGCTATCGCTCTCGTAAAACAAGTGAGCAATACTTTGTACTGGTGCGTAAGGCAACGTAATTCTTAACTGCGTGCTATGTATGCCAGAAAAAGGCCCGAATTGATAGGGGTCAGTTTCCACCACACTTAGCAACGTTTGTGTGTAAAGCGCATACCCGGTCATAAGCTCGCATTGATGTCTGGCACGTTTGATAATGTCGCCCACATAATCATCATCCGCTGTTTGATCAAGGCGTAGATAGTTCTTTGCCTGGACGAGCGTTATAAATTCCGTCGTTGGCTGTGTGGTTACTCTTGTGCTTGCCATTGTTCTACCCCCTTTCAATGTGCTAGTAGAGACGATGAGAAGGATATCTGGGGGAGTAAATAGAATAGTAGATAGATTATACCTCTGTATTCTTTACTCTCTCAGAATGTCCCCTCAATCTCTTTACTACCTATTGAATGATAGAACTGGTAAGCATCGCTCCACCCTGATGTCTGCCGTTACCTAGCACGCCGATAGCCCCAACTGCCGCTCCGGTACCAACCGTACCAGCGAGTGTAATCTGGGGCTTGACGTAACGCAATGCACCACGATAGCCAATAGCTACCGGGTTGCCATTAGAATTTGCCAATACTAACGTTGCTGGGTTTGCTTGGTTGGATGCACTCGTACCCAATGGCACGATAAGGTCACCAACCGCAACCGCCGTGTAAGAACCGCTTAACGTAGCGCACTCTACCAGGGATAAAGCAACGGTGCATGCTGTGTCGATTACTCCTACGTCAAATACAACCATTAAACTTTCATATTCCGCCGTATCAATTGCCACCGCAGCAGCCGTAGTGCTAGCGGTTGCCAGAATTGGGGGAATAGAAGGGACTAACGTTAGTGAATTTATTAAATCTCTGCTTGCCATGATTAATTTTCCTTTATGCTGTTTCAAAGCCCTTAATGCTTACTAAGAATGGCAACGTGTCGCCAGTAACCACTCCGTGATAAATCTCAATGCCAGTTCCTGGTGCAAGTGCTAAGACCTCATCGCCGTCAAGTAACTCTTGGTTTACATCCGCAACAACCTTGTATACCAGAATAGGCGCACCATCAGCACCGACCACGCTGGGGGTTGTTAATGTGCTCCACCTATGGGTTGTGACACTTGCTACACTTCCGCCCAGATTGCGAGCTAAGCCCGTTGTATAAGCAAGCGCGGTCTCAGCCACGATGGATTGTAAGTAAACCAATGTATTTGTTACGGTACTGTTTACTTTAATGCTGTACAGATAAACAGTTTTCGCACTTGCTAGTGGATTAAAAATACTATATGCATTATCGTACGCCGTTACACTTGTCTGTAGGGGCGCACCAGTTGTTGCAAGTATATTGCTGTATACGTAACTATTGCCAGCTAAAGACATCTTACGAATAAGGTTAGTTACATCGTAATATTCGTTACCGTCATATAGTTGAAGTTTTAAGCCCATTATGTTCTTTCCTCACATCTATTACTCAATTGATCTATTAACTTTGCGCGTTGTATATATAACTCCTCTTGGCGTGGTATCTTCTCTACAATATACGCTCCTGCTTTATGCTGATTGCATTTATAACAAGCAGGTAGAATATTATCATAGCCTGTCGAACCACCTCTAGATTTAGGTATAACATGGTCACGGGTTAACATATGCGTGGGATATACCTTTCCGCATATGTAACACCGACAACCATAAGACAAGCAAAATAGTTTAAATCTTTCACACATAGCTTTAGAGCTTAAGGCACAGTAGTAGCCGTCTTAATCTTCAGGAATGCTTCTGGCAACAGGACTTGCCCACCAACACGTTTACGAATGATAAGCGCGATCTGACCAGACTCCGCATACTTTTCTACCAGTCTCTTGACAACGATTGCAACGCGGTCAACGATGATATAGCCCTTGCTGAAGTCGCCGAATAAGACAGAGTAGCTGTTATTAGTAACCGCTGGCATGTCGATGCATTCAAGGTATGGTTGCTGTAGAATGGTGTTAGGTTGACTGCCGAATGCCGGTGCCCATAGGTATTGTCCATACGTATCTTTCATGGTACGAATACCGCCAATAGCCGCACGCCGCATAAGCCACGTAGCTTTTTGTGCATAAATTTCTGGAATGGCATAGTAAGCAGCAATGAGACCGTCTGGCGTCAATGCACTTGCCCCTCCGCCCGCAACGGCTTTAACGTCTTTATTTGTCAGAAGCCCTTCAGGTTGCCCACTACCAGTACCATTGACAAACGCCGCTCCTTCAGCAACGCCGAACTGCTCTGTGGCTTCGTCCTGCACTTCTTTTTCAATGTCAAAAGCAGAATCTTCTAAGTCCTGTTCAGAAATAATAACTTCACAGTACAACTCATGGTTAGGAATTTCCTCCATGCCGTATTTAAGACCCTTAGTTTCGCTCCTCGTAGCTGTATCTGCAATCCACGATGCAGCAAACACGCCCTTACGAACTGGCTGCCTAATAGAACGCAGTGAGGTGGATTTTATGGTAGCTACGTCACGGATAGGTGAGTATTGTACCAAACCTTTGATAATGTCGGTAGCAATTTCTGAATACGCCAACCAACCGCCCGCGCTATCATCCGAAAGTGCAAGTGCTTTAGCTTCAGTTTGGCTGACCATGGGAAGAAGCTTTCTTTCCTCTTTACTAAGCTCGCCGTATCCATGTCTTAGAGCTTTGAGGAATAGCCCCTTATACTCTTCGTGCGCACCGTCAACAACTTTACCACTTACGTTTCCTCTGATGGGTGAAGAACCTTTTGTTTCGATTTCATCAATACGCGCATTCAACTTTACTACAAGGTTTTTCGTTTCCTGGGTTTCCGCGTCCTTAGAGTCCAAGGCAGCTTTCATAGAATTGAACGCACCTATGATTTCCTCTTGTGCTTTTTTAACGTCTTCTGTCATGTTCTTAAATACCTTCTCTTACTTTGCAATTGCTTTCAACTGCTTTGATAAATTTAAAAAGTCTTCAATGCTTTGAGTATCATCTTTAGTGGATAATGGCTCAGTAATTGCTTTACCCGGCTTAGTAGAAGGGGCTTGCAATCCCTGGTCATTGCCATTAGAAACTTCCCCGTCGCCCGCAGCACTTTGACCCAGCATAACATCCAATGACTTCTGCATGTCGTTGCATGCGCCGATAGCAGTCTTAAGATTACTGGTAACATTGCTAACGTGGTCAGTCAATGCGCTATGGTTGGCAACGCTTAATGGTTTGCCGGATTTCGTTTCTAACAACAACATATCCGCTAGCATCTTTTCTAAATGCTTGCATCTCTCACACATGTCGCCCTCGTTCTTTACGTTTGTAACTGTGGCTTCTGGGCATGCAGGAAAAAGCACCAGACTTCCCTCGTAAAGTTGTAGCTCTTTAAGCAACCTTACGTTTGTGCCTTTTTCCATTGCGTCCTGAAGCGTTCTATACCCAATACTCATTGAGTTGATGTATCCCATTTTTAAACCGTTGTAGCACATGGTACCGTCTGCTGTACTAAGGTCTAGCAATCCTTCTACCCATAAACCTTTACCATCCTCCCTCATATTAGTAAAACCGCCGACCGGCCTGTCTTGGCTATGATTAAAGAGAATTGGGAAAAGTACTTTATTGTTCGTGACACTTTTCTTCTGCATTGCGTCGGATAATGTCTTGGTAAAAGCACCTGGGACTACCTTGTCTTGTTGTAAATCAATAACGTCAAACACTGAAAGATAACCCTCAAAGGTACCATCAGCGCCGTTAATTTTCATCTCTAAAATGTTTGTATCTAATGTCTTGTACTTCATATCATCTCCTCAATAATAAATGCGCCCCTGATAATAAAAAGATCAATGCCATAAAGTGGCTATCTCTTCAGGAAGCGCATTTACTTAATAAATTGAGAGTAGAAACATCATGTGCCAGAAAGGAAGAAACACAATGATGTTACTACCCACATAGTATAACACAAGTTTGTAACAAACGTTACATTTTTACCATTTAGCACCCTTTATCCCATTTAGGAAACACAACGTAGCTATTTACAATACCCATGGTGGAAGCACGATACACTCTTGGCTGACTTCGTAACACCCAACCGGTACAATTGGCGCTATCCCTTACTATAAAATTCCCGTTGCTATCCACCCCCGATATAAGGATTGCATGTATACCTGCAGGATTCCAATCTGTATATGGGTTGCGTCCCAGGGCCATGTCATAGATAGCAGGTTCGGAGATAGCTACTTGCACAATGTTACCGTATTTGACAGCTTCTCTTATTCTGGCAATTACATTCCCTGGTGCGCCTAGTGGGGTGTAGTTAAGCCCTAACGCTTTGTACATTTGTAATGTTTGAGCGTTACTCATGCCAGACGTATCACCAGGACCGTTGGCACCGTTGTAGAGTCGGTAGGTATGCATGGCTTCCATAAAGATAGTATTGGTGGAGGTGGTATTCTTTACATCATTACGCGTCATATACTTAAGTTCGGTTAGCGCATAAAATCCGCAAGCGTAATAGGTGTATGAAGAAGAAAATTGACAACCTGTTACGATGTTAGCGACTTCTGACATATTTTCTTTCTTTCTGAAACTGGTGTATAATTCTGTTACTTTTCTGTGGCCTACTTCGTTTTTTATATAAAAAAGAATACTTTAATAATCCTTTCTTAATACTAAGTTAAAGGGCAAAGGAAAAAGTAATCCCTCTATTGGCGTTTTAGGTGGCTTGCCACTGTTCGCACGCTATGCCAGTTTGGCTATGTTCTTTCGCATACGTTCCATTGCAAGCCCTATATTCTTCTGTACATCGGACGTTTCCACCTGCATAAAGGAAACAGTACATCTACAATTAATAACGTTCTCAGCACTTCCCTCCCCAGGGCAGTCGATGTCTTCACCGTCTACGCTAAACATCTCACTATACCCAACCACTTGCCCGTCCGCTTCTCTATGCCAGTCTCTAGTACGTGCGTCGTCAGTAGCGATCCATTCTTTGTTAAGGTCAAGTCCCGTTTGAGCCGCACCTTGCATAGCGCCCTTGTTGCTTGCCCCTACAACTTCGGTCCTTGCAATCGTCATTGAACGCCCTACATAAATCTCATCATACAATCCCTCAATGCGGGCCTGTAGTTTAACTATTCCTTCTCCCAGCGCAACTCCTTCCGCTAGGCGGTTAGCAATTTGCTGCTTTGTGGTGGCACTAATGTTTACAATCTTATTGCCCGACTGCGTTACCAGCCAATCTTGTACAAATTGTTGCCAGTAATCAATGCTGTTTGAATCGTCTACTTGTCCGCCCTCCACCTGGGAAGTAATTCCGTCACCTACGTCTTTGCATTCCAGGGGCTTCTGCATTTTGATAGCCCCGTGTATCCCCTTAGCAAAGTCACGGCCTACAACGGCGTCAATGTTTACAATGGTTTTCTTTAAGTCCTTTTGTTTTCCTTCTAACGCGTGTTCAATTGCTGAAGACATCCCTTCCTTGCTTACGTCCCCCTGTTTAAGCGCACTCAATACCGCAGCTTTCTCTTCCTTAAAATAGCTGTTGACGCTGTTTTGAGCTTTCTTGTACCAGAAGTTACGACGGTCTTCGATACTCTTCCAGTAGATGGGATGACTTTCCTTCTTAAGGTTCAGCGCTTTAAAGGACGCGGGAGGTTGCCAACTACTCCCTTCCGTTCCGCCTGCTTGGTACCCTAATCCACCTCCACCTGTATCCCCTATCGTGCTTGCGTCTGTTGAGCCATTGTTAGTACCAGTATTATCCCCCGCATTTACCCCGCTTCCGTCCGTGTTGTTATTGTCCTCCGTCTGGCTTCCGCTATCCGTGCCACCGTCACCCGTAACGTCATTAGCGTTGTCGGCCTCTGGCGTAGTGGCGGTCTGAGCAACACCCATTTGGTCAAGTGGTGTAAACGTTGCGTTCTTGCTATTTGCAAAGTCCGAGCTATACTCCTCGTACCCCAAGTCTTTACGGGCCTCATTGAAGAATATTAACCCGCTTGCCCATAGGGCGATTACACGTTTGTTGACGCTATCTCGATCTTCTTGTAAGGCCTCTATGTCATCCTTATCATAGTCGTAATAGATACCGAACTTTTTCCCCAAGAAAGCATTCAACTCTTCCCTTAAACTATCCATGTTAGGGAGGATTGTTTCTTCTATAAAGCTACGTCTGGCTTCTTTGTAATTGCTATAGGTCTTGTTGGTAGCATCGTTCATCAGTTCTGCTGGTACCCCGATAATAAGACCTATCTCGCGTGCGCTTTGTCGTTTGTCATTCAGCCAATCAGCGTCCAACGGGGAAAGGGACATTTGTTTCCAATCAAGTCCGCCCTCTAAGAGTATCGGCATGCCTGCGTTCTTAGCACCCGAATAACTTTGCACAATGCGACGCTTAAGGTTGCGATAGGCGTCCGGGCTTAAAGGGGTTGCGGATGTGATAATGCCAGTTGGGCGACCGCTATTTTGCTTTAATGCCTTAGTCCATTCTTCCCCCGCAGTCATACTGTCAATGATAATGCTGGCAACTGCCACAGGTGATAGGCCGTAGTAGTCGTCATAGGGGTTAAAGGTTTTCCAGTGCATAACCTTATCTGGCGTAAATGACTGCCGTTGCTGACCGACTGTATACTCATAAGCATCCACATACCCTTGGCTTGCCATAACGGTTACACGGTTAGAGCGTAAACACCATAGCTGTGTAGGAAGCCCATTCGTCGGCCCCGCAACAGCCAAGAACGTGTTGCCAGTTAACAGACGATATGACATCATTTGCTCAATGAATAGACTTCTCCTGGTGTCGGGGTTGGGATTGTTAAGTAAGTCAAGCCCCTTGTGTGTTTCCAGCCTTGTCTTCTTAGTGCTATCCGTAAACACTTGCCATTCAATGCCCGCGCAGTTGCTAGAGATGTATTGTATTGCTTTAAATAAATATGGATTGGCTGCGTAGGCGAAGGCAAACTGCCCGTTGGGGCGTACGAAATTGCCCCCCTGTCCGGATTGGAGAAAGCTATCATAGATAATAGACGCGCCTAAATCCTTCTCACTGTATCCATGTACAACTGGCAATTCCGGTTCTCTATTAAAGAATGGAATTAAATCCTTGAACTTCATTATTTCCTCCCAAGTATACGCTGGCATTTACCAGTACGTATGACTTGCTGATTATAAATACTACCATTCTTCCCCTCTTATGTTGTCAAAGTACTCATCCTCTTCGTCCCTGGGTGTAAATTCATTTGTAAGCAAGTTATGCCCAAGAATTTTCTCCCTTTCAAAGTTGCGGACGGAAGGTACTATAATCTGTGGTATATAAGTAACTGCCATCGCAACGGTGTCGCCAAAATCGTCATGTTTCCCCAATGGAAGCATTATTATCTCCTTCTCTAAATCTGGCAATATCGCTATATCGTCGCTATGGTATATCCTCCCATTTTGGTAGTACACTGCTGCACTTACGAACCTTGTTTCCTTTCGTATCCTCCCTGGGTTGTAGGCCCGAACTGGAAGCCCCCTAACCATTAACTGTTGCACAATGGCTAGTTGGTAGGCCACACTTTCAATGGCAATAAAAACAGGCTTGTAACGGTTGTACATGGCTATGATTGCTTGCACCTGTTCGGGGTTGTCAAGCTTATCACGCATACAGTCTATTAGTATCAAGTCTGTGTCCGGGCTTAAACCCCACATGGAAACAACCGTGTAATCGGAGGTGGTGTTCTTTGTAATCGCAAGGTCAACAGTTGCAAAGAAGATTAAAGTATCCTCAAACCAGAACTTCCCAGAATTGCCAAGGCGGTAACCTTTGTAGCCATTGTCGGTGAATGGGTACGCACGTTGCAACCATTGGCTCTTAACCATACCACCATCCGCAGGTACCGGGCGTTGCTGGAATTGTCCGGCATAGGAAATAGCACGCATTGCTTTTTTGTATTGCTGCAATACCTCTATCCCTATGTGGTTCTTCCATAACACCTCCCCTTCTTCAGTCCTGGGGTCGGTCCACCCGATACTTGTAGGGGTTTTATCAAGTTCATACTCTGCGGGTAGCACCATGCTATCCCAATCAGAGGTTTTAAGTATCATCCCTGACACATCATCCTCCGACAACCTTTGCATGATGTTTACAATAGCGCCCTTAGTAGGATCATTCAGGCGCGTACTTAACCCGCTGTTAAACCAATCATTCGTAGCTTTCTTAATGGCTTCGCTGTCTGAGCGGGCGTAGTTCAACAGGTCGTCAGCAATAACAAAGTCGGCCCCGAACCCGGTTATTGTTCCACCTGTTGACGTGCTAAACATTGCACCACTTGCAGTATTGCTATAATGGGACTTAACATTTTGGTCGCCAGATAGCTTTACCTTATCCCCCCACAGTTCTAAGAACCAAGGACTTTCTAACACATCCCTTCTCTTCCTGCTCAACTCATGGGATAGAGGCATGGAGTATGACACGCAAATAAACTTCTTTTCTGGCTGTGTAATCCATACCCATACAGGAAAGGCAATGCTGCATAGAATGGATTTAGCATGCCTAGGCGGAACGTTAATGTTTAGCCGCTTAATCCTTCCATCCTTTACCGCCTCTAAGTGCTCACAGATTGCGTGTATATGCCAGTTGTCTACGAACGTTACACCCGGCTCAATAACATGCCAAGCAGCTTTAAGAAAAGAGTATAAGGATAGCTCGTAAACTTTCTTCTGTATTAACCTTAGTTTTACCGCTTTAAGTTCTTCAATGGTACTCATTGCTTTATCCCTCAATCTGAAGGAATTGCAACTCTCTGCGCAATTGTTCTAAGGTCATCTCCTCAACTTTAATGCTCATTTCTTTCTTTAACATATCCACGTTCACACTCTGCACATTCCCATCCATGCTAAGCGCAACGTGCCCAAGGCGTTGATATTCCGTAACAACCTTTGCAAGTTTAGGAATGAGCACAGCCTTATCTTCTTCATCTGAAGTTAAGATTGCATGATACGCCCATTCCACTGCTTGCTTAGCTATCATGTAGCATCGCATATCAAACTCTGTAATGGCCTTGGAACGTTCTTCCGCCGTTTGAGAAAAGACTTTCTCATAGCACAGTGACCTATACTCATTACGCACTTCTACCCAATTCTCACGCTTTGCCACTTCTTCCACCTGGGATTTGGGCATTTCGTAGTGCATAGCAATTTGCCCAATGGTAGGCCATAGGTGCTTTCCATCTTCCTCCGTATACCCTAGTACGTAACGCCCCTTCACCTCTTGCCACTTGTAAACCTTTTCCCTTGCCATGATGCACCTCTAAGAAGCTTGTACAGGGGCCGCGTTAAACGTTACATTACTTACAACTTCAGGGGCGGGCACATTACTGACCTCTGTTACTACAGGGGCCGGAGTAGCGTTCACCACAGGCACAACAGGGGCTTCAACTGGCAACGCTGGACCTATTGCATCCTCATACTCAGCAACGTTCTCTGACACGTCTGGTACGCTGGCAACTGCATCAACATTCATTCCACCTGTTACCTTATGGTACTCAGCCTGGGCGACTGCTTGCCCTTCGGAGGATACTTGTGCTAGTTGTGGGTCGCCAATAGCGCTAAAGAACTTGCTTAAGCCCGCTAACACTGCGTACGCTCCTGCCATAGCACCAGAATAGACAACGGTGCTATCTACAATATGACCGGTCACAACTGCTTGGGATATCACCGCTCCCATAGCTACTACTCCGGCAAGTATTAACGCCTTGCCCAACTTTAAACTTGCACGTTCTAGGGGCGATAGGGAAGCTCCTGCAGCATTACGTGCAAGGATTGATGGTTTGTTTGTGTTCATGTTCTTATACTCCTTAAGCAATCTTATTCACTTCAACATTCAACGCCTGTAAGGTTGCGACTACTGCACTTGCTTCTGAGATACTGGTGTTAAGTAAATTCCTGCTTGCATCTGAGATACCAGAAGCACTAACGACTGTACTTGCAATTTGTGTTTGTAATTGTTTGATAACAGCATTAGCCGCGTCCAACGACACTTGTAGGGCATTGTAGTTTCCAGCATCTTTCGTTGCTTGGGTTACTGCTGCATTGCTTGCAGTTATAGTGGTTTGTAGTGCAAGGATAGCGGGGTTAAGGTTTGTACCCACGTTCGCAACATAGACCACTTGATTAAGCGTGCTATCCCATCCTAAAGGTTTATCGAACTTGTTGGCCTTATCATACACTACAATCCCACGCTCGTATGCCTGGAACGTTCCATCATAACTTGCAATGCCCAGGGATATTTCGTTGGTTAGTGGGCGTCCTAGGTAGGTTACCCCGCATGCCATGTTACCACCGTAAGACTTGTAGAACTTAAGGATTGCACCGTGTATCATCTTGCCGGTTGCTTTGTTTATCCATTGCTCATTGGGCGCGCCGGGGTTTACAAAAGTGTAATCACCCTTAACCGTTGCGTTGCTTGCGTCTATCACCGTTGTATCTCCATTCATTAAGAACTCTAACATCGCCGCTTCAGGATACGGACCTGGGCAGTATGCACGATTTGCCATATCAAGGTCATGATGGTATCCTATCCCCAAGCCCGCGCTATCTACCATATGCTTCTCAATGGCATACGTGTCACATAATAACTGCACTAATCTAAAAGAACTATCCTGTTGCGCCGAAGTCAACACATCCATGTTATCTGGCACTCCATTAGCCCCCAGGTGGTTCTTCACATGCTCAATGCTAATGGTGTAAAGGTTTGCGTTGCCAGCTTTTTTAATAAAGTGTTGGTCATTTAAACCGTTCCCCCACATGCCATAGTTGATTGGCCCCAACTGCACTACTACTCCGTCCTTGCCAATTACAAAGTGCGTACTTGCTTGTACGGTGGAATTCTGGAAGTAATACGCAACACTCTCTGCATCCGTAAATCCCGCAGTTCCATGTAAAACTATCATGGTTGGTTTGTTGCTGTTTGCACCGAATGACTTCGCCAGACACGGCATTTTGACCGCGCCCCTAACGTATCCATCCGAGCCGAACGAAAAGTCTATAGCCACTTGCTACTCCTTGCTTACTATCTTGCATCTACTTAATGGGAACGGTTGAGGTAAACACCTCATCGCTCTGTACGTCTAAGACCACCTCAATACGGAACGCCCCGCCGTTCTTACACATTATTCATTTCCCTCTCTGCTTTAACAGCTTGCTCAACTAATCTCTCGAACTCTTTTTCAACTTCTCTCCGCCCCTGTAGGTTGCCTAGTTGGTTAAGACAGAAGCCAAGCCCAACGCCTAGTAACGTACTTATCCTGATGTTATCCTGATAACCAAGCGCGTTACCTGCAATCATCATAGCAAACAATCCGAACAGCAATACAAACACAAACACCGTTGCAAGCCGATTAAAGAGCGCCGTCCTTAGCATACTTGCATTGTAGTTCATACACTTCCCCCCTGATAAGTTTCAATAGATAAATGGTGACAGAAGTTAACAACACCGTACCCAGAACGACTACAGTAAGGTAGTCAAGGCGGTCACCGATAGCCGCGCCGAATGCGTACTGGTAGGCGTTATAAACATCCCATAATGTATACAGGTAGATAAACAAGCAAGCAAAAGCAAGCGTGACTTTATACATAATCACTTCTTTCCGGGCAGTCTACAGAGCTTAGCAATAGTGGACTGCGCCTCTGTATTATCCCCTTCCATACTGTCAATATGCGGGTTATGCAGCATCGTGTATCCATGCCCGTTACGGTCTAGCTTCCTGGTAGTGCAGGTGCAAGTTATGGTATACGTTGCGTCCCGTTCAAATTGGCAAGGGTAAAGGGATACAGTAAAATATCTTTGCTCATTCTTGTCCATGAACCATACGTACCAAGCATTGCGATCTGGCGTGCGAGATACGGAGATGGTGAGCAGGTTAAGCGTTCTCATAAGTTTATCCTTTCATGCGCCGTTGGCGCGTTAATAGTGATAGCACGAAACGCCCTTATAGCTATATAGCTGGAAACATAGGAAACATTTGTGCTTTTGTGGTTTAATTGTGTATCTGCGGTACAACTGTTTTTTCTTTTTACTGACATCCTTATTATACAACAGCCCAGTTGGGTCTCCCGGAACTGGTGCAATCGTAGACGTGCCAAATGGAAACTCGTCAAAGTGGGTCACCTGCCCTATTTTAAGGCCAAAAAGTGCCAATAGTGGGGCGAAAACCCTATTTTTAGAGATTGTGTGTGCTATGTGTGTGCTATGGGTGTGTACAACTTGTGGATAAGTCCGTGTAAATATTTGCCAATTATAGGTCACTGATCTAGACATCCTCCCGCCAAGTGCCATAAGTAGTACCAGACATCCGCCTTAACAACCCCGCGTACCATGTGTAGTAATGCGTACAAGTTAAAACACAATAAAATACAGGCCAGAAAGCTTTTTACGCTCCCCGACCTGTACATTTCTCGCACCCCCCTAACTCCCCCCACCACCTTTGCTGTTTGTATCAACGTCATAGCAGCAGAAGTAACTTATCGTGCCATTCACATACAGCGGGGTGCATACGTCTTTGAGGAAAACATCTGTCTGGTCCAACACGTTCAGCTTATCAGCAATTTCAAGGATGATGTACTTTGAAGGAACGTTCTTAACAAGCGCTTCAATGCCCATGGATTTAATATCGTGCTGAATGCTAGCAAAGCAGGCTTCAGCTTCCTCAACATCCTTAAAACAGAGCGTAATAATCGCATTAAGCATTGCATACCACCCATTCTGTTTCTTCTGGCAAGCCCGCGTCCTGCTCAGTGAGGAGTATCTGTAAAACTTCATTCTCTGTAAAGGTGATAGTATCGCACCCTAATCCGTCGTAGGCAAAGGAAACTTCGTAAAGGGCTTTTGTGAGGTATGAAACTTTAATGGTTATGCTGTTAAACTTCCTACTCATTGAGGTTTTTCCTCCACCCTGTACAACTTTAAAAGCCTTTAAGCCATTCATGGTTGTTTCCCCTTTTACTTTACGGTCAGCGTCCAATTTGCAACCGGCATGCCAGCTATGGAGTAAACAGCGTGTACAATGGTTGTGCTTTGTGCTACGATTAACACTATGTCGCCAGTGTATCCTCCGTCTACGGTGGTGTCAAGGTTAAGGATGCTATCATCCCCCACCAGATTAAATGAGGTGCTATCTATGGCATTTCCTACGTTGTCAGTTGCGCTAAAGTTGTCATGTACGTAGTTTCCCTTACCATTCATATGCACTTTAAGCACTACGAATTTTTGTCCCTGGGCGGAGGTCTCAGCTTGCATGTCAGTAGCTACCGGTAACGTGGAGTAACTGGTCGAAGAGACGATGGTCATGTTTACGTTTCCCAAACTTCCATCAGGATTTGGCTCTTGTATTTTTACTTGGTCACCGTACCCAAGCACTTTTTGCGTAGGCTCACTTGGCGCTGATGTTGGGGTAGCTACAGGTTGGTTAGCTACAGGTTGGTTAGCTACTGGTGTGTTTGTAGATGCACATGTCACGATAGCGATGAGCACTACGAATAGAACGACGATAGCACCGATAAATGTAAGAATTTTCTTTAACATGGTTGTTTTCCTTCTCTGCTTTTGTTTACTGTGGGGGAATTTTGCACTCCCCCTTTGTCAATACTATACCGCACTTAAACAATACCTACAAGGGCCGAAAGTCCTTTACTTTTCCATTCTACTCAATGGTTGTTTCTTGGTCCATCCGTAAAACCTAATCATGTTCTGTATCTTGCTATGGGTCGCCCAATACGGACGTGCCAGACGGTTAGCGATCGCCCCGGAACTGCATCCTTGCAAGTAAAGTACTTTCATTAGCTCCACTTCATCAGGGTACCAGTGATGTAAGGGGTTTCTTTCCTCCAACTCGCCCTTCCTAACCATCCGGTCAATGTGCCCTTGCACCGTAGTTCTGTCACGCTTTACTTGACGCCCTATTGAGCTTACTGATTTACCCTCTTCATACATCGTCTTAATAGCTTGTAAATCTGCATCCTTAAGCCAAAACTCTCTTTTTACTCCCGGCATGTGACCTCCCAATTTTTCTCATTAATCTCGTAACGGGAAAGGTACATGCCATATTCCTTTACCACAAAGGTATAGATGCTATCGGTAGTAACAACCTTTCCCTGAGTAAGCAATGCTGCCACAGCACTTTCTATAGCCGTCTCACGCGTACTACTATTGCTTGTAACGCTCCGACCAGATGTGGTAATGCGTGAAACTCTTAGTCCTGACATCGGTTAACCTCCAATGTTGCCAAATCTGCACGCGCCTGAGAAATGTACGACTCCCACATTTTAGTACGGACTGCAATAACTTCTTCCGGAATAGGTACGCCAGTTGGGGTCTTGTAACCTCTTGCCTCAATCTGGTACAACTCAACTAGCATTGCCTTGCCAAATTCAATCTGCTCAAGTGCGGCATGCGTTTTATTGTTAAGCAGTTCTTTCGTGTCCATGGTTTTTCCTTCCCTTAATACCAATAATCAAAGTAATCTTCGCTGGCTAGATCGACTAGCATAAAGTGTTTTTTATCGTCCCAGGTGTTCTTTGTGTCCTGCACCCTTAAATCCTTTCCGTGTTCAAATGTTTCATACATCCATGCGATAGAGTCAAGTCCTGTATATTCCCCTAAAGACACTTCCCACCACTCTGCACACTCTGCGCCTATCATGTCATCCATTGTGTTGCTCGCTTTCTGCTCTGAAAACATGTAAGGTATGCAGCAATCCTGCTTTTTCTGCCAGCAACAGTTTAATGCGGCTTACAGTTGCATCAAAGATTTCTTCCATAACCATAACATCATTCCGGTCGCCCTCAATTTCTGGAATATCAGGGCAAGTGTACAGGTACTTTAGTTGGTCGTCAAGCTCCTCCAAGCGTTCAATCATTCTGGTGCGCATTGTTTCGTAGTTACTCATGGCTGTTTTCCTTTCATTCTATAAACGTTTGTGTCAGCGGGGATATTCCGTTAATCCCACTCCTCATCAAAAATCTTGATGATAGAAACTATGTGTAGCACCAGGGAGGAATGCAGCAGCCTTGCTCTAACGTTTTCCTCCCTAAAGTCCTTTACAGTTTGATGGTATGTAACTCCGTCATGCCCTTTGTAAACCACGCTGTAATCATGCATAAGAGCAAGGGAGGAAATGTCCACCCCGAACTGTATCGTAAACATGCTACACTTCCAATCTTGTAATTCCTTGCCCTCTATGGTTGCGGTGGTCATGATTTTTGCCTTGCTGCTATTGCCACTAACGCTTTAATAATGATGGTTTTAAGGGTGCTATCCTCCGCATGCTCATAGGCGTTCAACAACTCAAGAGACGTACATTCTTCAATAGGTGTCTGTATGCTGCAAATCTCGATGCTCATTGGTGTAAATCCTTCGTACCGCTCCAAGTCGCCAGTTTTTTACACTAAGAGGTGTAAAATATGCATCCTTGCAACCTCTGCCAAGGGACTAAAGTCCTTTACTTTCTTTACCTATTCGTCACCCTTGCCAGTTCGTTGAATGGTTTCCCCCAACCTCCGCGCACGCCCCTGAATTGGCTATAGACGGTTTCCGGTATGCTGCATGTCTGGTCGGTGAACTCCACCGCAACATTTTCCGCCCATTCATTGCTACGAGCTATTTTGATAAGGTCTTTTACGAGCGTGATATTTTCTGTCTCTGTGATCCTATTCGTGTGTCCGTAAAAGTTAACTATCACTCTGTACATGCTCATCCTCTTCCTGTCCTTCAGCAATCTCCTGCTCAAGTTCTTCTAATAGCTTGTAGATATGCGCTTGCTTCCATGCATTGCACATAAACCCGTACGCGTCGCTCAGTTCGACATAGAGGTCTTTACGCTCCTGTAGCGTCATGATTGCGCACTTTCTGGCGAAAATACCCGCCAATCCTCAAAGGACGTAGAGTTAAGAAGTAGGTTGAACGTTACCTCACTTACTGCTATGGCTTCACCGTCTACGAATAGGACGTATTGATCATTATCGTCACGGGTTACTGTTACAAGGTCACCTTTAGGGGTACGGTAAATTCCGAATGTCACGTTTGTGTTTGCCAGTTCGGTGGCTTTCTGCATTGTCATGATTGTAACCTTTCTAGCTTTTAAACCATCTGTTCGCTTTACCTTGACGATTGTACACGGTTAGTTCGCCCGTCTGTGTATCAAGGACGCGGATGTAATAGGCAAAAATGTTTGCTTTGATGATTTTCACTAGCTCATTCAAGTACTTTACATTGCTCGCACTCAAGAACTGTCTGGTGCTTTCTACCTGCCCCTTAAACATTGGGCGGATGAAGATGTCCAATTCGTACTTTTCCATTGCCTTGTTTCCTTCCTTCCGTTTGTTCTTCGTCGGTTCATGTAGGTAGTATATCCCCGATTAAACAATAAGTCAATAGTACGTTGGTCCTACTGACAAACAACCAATTGCACATAGGTAGCAAGGGGTAGCAAAAAACGGAAGCATTGCTACATGCTCCCGTTCATGGTCACTTCGGTGCTATAAAATTGTCAGTCGTTTGAGGTGCGCTAGTTACTTTATCTTGTAAAGCCCTTTCCTTTTGCTTGTTGGTATAGCCTATGTACTGGAACGCAAGAAACACTATTGCTATGCACCAAACTATAGCTATTCCCATGAACACAACAACAGCAGTGTAAAAAACTAAGCTTACGGTGTTATCGTACGTCAAGTTAGTTCACCCCTTTCCTTCCTTCCTAATCACTGGCGTTTTCTTTTCGGTGCGCTTCAATGGCCTCAACGATTGTGCTGACACTGCTTAACATTTCCTGGTGCATAGCTTCGCGCACTAAGACCATAAGAGCCTCTTGGACCTCCGCCTGGGCCTTAAGCAAGTCTACAAACATCTTAAAAAGCCTGTACGCCAGAATAAGGATAATAATAAGCAACACCATATTCGTTAACCCGTTAAGGTGGTTTACTAAACTGTCTATACTTATCATGCTTTACCTTTCCTTTCGTGCAATGCATCTATCTTGATAGATGCTGCTAAGAGGGAGTTAAATTCCAATATTTCTCCTTCAATCCCTTCGTTTGTATTGTATATCGCCCCGCTCTCATCGTCAAAGAGTTGTATTTGTGCGCATATGGGCAATATCTCTTCATTCATAGCTTTTGTGTATGCCCTCCAGAGTTCTATCAAATCGGCCTCTTGCTCTGAAAGATTGTTATTTTGCAACATTTCCTTTTTGTCATTAAAGTGCCTATGGGTGTTTACCTTGCGTTGTGCGATGTTTCGGCGTGACATTACTCTTTTCCTCCGGTTAACCTTGCGTGGTGGTTTTCCAGGTTTCTTTTCCACTCTGCATTCTTCTCCGCCTGGAATGTAAATCCTTGTGCATATCCGACCATAAATCTTTCGTGGTATTCTTCCTTGAACACGTTGACGGCTATTTCCTGGGCAGCTTGACGTGCGCCGTCGTCGTATACGGTGCGACCATCACAAAGTTTCTTGCCCAACCGATAGCCAACCCATTTAATGGTGTTACTCATTGCGTTTCTGCTCATAGCTGTATCTCCAATTCTTTAACTAGCCGGTCTTCCGTCATACCGGTAACAATAATCTTGTACCCCGACCATATTGTGCTCTTAACGTACGTATGCTGGTACTTCCCTGTAGGTATCCATGACTTAAAGGGTGCTACCGTACCGTCATAGGATGTGTAGTTGTGCCATTCCTCTTTGCGCGTTCCGTCCTCATTCAACTCATAAAGCGGTGACCTTTCTACCCTATCAACTTTAATGCGGTCCACTGTAAAACCACGCACTACATACACGTTGCATTCCCCTTTGTTGCCATTAACAACTACGTCGCCGACCTTTATCTCACGTCCGAATTTATCTTTCATCCCACGATAACCTTTCTGTAGACTTGCATCTTAAAAGCAGACGTGTGCAGGCTGCCGGGTGTAACTTCATTGGGGTATTCGCCAATATCATCGGGGAGTTCAAAGTCGCCAGCGTTAATCAAAAATCTGGTTGCCAGTTCGCTACAGTCAAACTCTCGATGGGAGTAAACGTATGCACCCCCAAACAGTTTAGAGGTTACTTGACTGATGATATCCTTCCAAGAATACTTTGTGCCTAGTTGCCCTCTAAGCCACCTCATGCCACGTTGTAAATGAGCATCCGTATTGTCAATGGCATGCGCACGATATGACCATACATCAGCGGGGCTATTAATTGGCTGCACTAACACTCCGGCAGTTGTGGCTGCTATACACTGCTCACCGTCAAGCGCAATAGCAACGTGTGTATATTCGCTGTTTGTAAACTTCTGTATCAGCTTGTCTGCCCACGAATGGGATGTATAGAACAATATATTGCCCGCCTGAATGTCATAGTTTAGCATGTGTCGTATTTCCTTCTGTAGCTGTTTACTACCTGCTCTAATTTCTCGCCGGTCCATTCTTCATCCGTGTTAAGGTTGCAAACTCCTATGGTTATTGAGGTTTTTAAGTCACGCCCTAGCACTACATCCCTTATGGCTTCCTTGCTTGTTTCGTAACGTGTCATAAATTCAATGCCGTTTTTCTTGTATAGGCGCAACCACTTGAACTGCATCCTTCGCTCCTTGCCTGAATGACCACAAAAAGCATGCACATTCGATGCTCTCTAATTGCCTACTGTACTGGTAGTACGTTATTTCCTTGCCCCTAAAGCGCCTTATAACGCCCTCGTACATGTTGCGGAACGTTAGTATGCTGGTCATTTTCTTCCCCTTATGATTGCTGACACTACCCAATACACGATAACACAAAAAGCAACAAGCAAAACGAATGAGACTAACATGTTTTCTCCTACCCTAATTGTCGGTTATTCAATGCAAAGTAACTAAAGGGTACGTCGTAAGCAGGAAGCTCTTTATGAAACTTCCAGGCACTTTTATTTCCTTGCACCCTACGCTCATAAAGCATGTAGTAAGGTGCTTCTTCGGATAGGGCAATTTCTACCAGGAACACGCCGAACTGTTTACGATATTCCTCCAAGTGTTTTACGTTTGAAAACTTTCTAATCATATCCATATTATCTACGCCAATGGTCAGTGTATCCTCAACATGCATGGTTACCTTTACCAGATTGCTGCCAAGCCAGTAGACATTTTCATCAAAGGGCGGAATGGGCGGGCTATCCTCGTCATAATAAATTCTTTCCACCTCAAAGCTTGCACTTTTCAACGTAAGGTTATGCATGAGACTTTTCTTTCTGGTGATACTGGGTTACCTTAATATTCGTGAACACCTGCGCAACGCCCGACCTCTTGCCCCAATCGTAGTAAATCGCTAACGCTTTCGTCAGTCCTTCCTCTGTAGGGCAAGTACAAGCGTGCTGTATACGTCCGTCCATAGAGGTCGCTGTAATCACCCATACGTCTTTACTAAGGGGGCCTAGCATGGTTGTGTACGCTTCCTTTAGGCGTTGGTGTTCTTGTATCTCAGCGTATGTCATTGGTTCGCCTTTCCTTTCTCTCTTAAAACTAACCCCACTCTTCAATCTATAAACGTTTGAGTGGGGGATGATATTCCTATGCAATCTTGCATCGAGTTAAAATCGTTGTTTTCCCGTATTTTTCTTCATTCTTAAAATCCTTAACGGTACCAGAAACTTTGTACAAATTTCCGACCACGCATAGTGGGCAATTGGACTTGTCAAACGGGTTACTAGCAAACCATGTTACCTTGCGACCGTCGTCTGTTACGAATGTGTGTACAAAGGTCACGCCGTATTGTGTTTCGATAGGGGTGATACGTACGCAGGTTGCGCTAATCACTACCTTGCTACCTTTTTCCCCTGTCAGCCATTCGCTAGCAACGGTATTTTTCTTCTCAAACTCCCCTTGCATGTGTTTCTGATAAGCAACTATGAGGCTTGCTGCTATGCCAGTATGCTTAAGAGAGATGATATTGTTTCGGCAAACTGTGTACAGATTCCAGATGTACTCGCTATCAGCACGTTCTTTATCGGTCAAGGAGCGTACCCACTCAATGGCTGACGTTGCTAGGGCGTTGTCAGCTTCAGAGGGCGCTTCCCTGGTATAACCTTTATCAAATTTGGCTTGCATCTCTTGAGCAGAAGACGCCGTACTGCACACACACACTTCGTATGCCTTGCTTTTGGGCACCCAGCCATTTAAGCGTATAGAGAGCACTACCCAACGTATCAGGTTCGTTAAACTTGCATGCTTGCTGCTCGCACCCCTGTCTTCTTCATAGCTATCGAGAGCGTTCTGTAATTCGTGCAATTCTTCTGCATACGCGGCTATGGCATGTACGTCTTTAGTGCCAGTGTAAAGAGCTAAGCAGCTTTTACCTACGCGTTTTGCCGTGTTGTCTTTTTCATTGTAGATAACATAGGTGCTATTTCTGGCACGCAATGTGTTGCAATGTTCACAGGTTGCGTTTACTGTACGATAGGCTTCCATGTCTAGGCAAGCTGCTATCTCAAGGGAGAACGGACATACGTTAATAACGTTACATTCCTCTAAATGGTCTACGCTGGCAATAAACTGGTACCCATCAATTTTAGGGGATACGCCAGTAATGGTAACGGGGTAAAAGTATCTCTCTTGCACGATAGCTACCATGTCCACCCTATCAATTTCGATAGCTCTAATAAACACGTCGCCAACTGTCATTGTGATAGCTGGTAGATTAAGTTTAGCACATTTACGGTTTAACTTTTCTACCTTTTCGGTGAGGTCTTCTAAATTACTGTCAAGAACCTCGTAGCTTGCAGACACGGTTGCTACTGCTGCCAATTCCATAGCCCTCTCTTGTACTTTCTCGTAAAGTCCTTCATAAAGCGTATTCATCGTGGTCACCTTTCTGTGTGTGTTTTCTTTCCCTCACAAGTAAGATACCACGATTAAACAACTCTGTCAAGGGGTTATGGCAAAACTGGCTGCCAGTTCTTAAAGACCTCAAAATTGGTGTATTCTAGCCCTTGCATCGCCGCGTACAACACTGGAATGTTAGAGTAAGTTTTTACCAAACTGTCACATCCTTCTTGAGTGATAGTAATTCTCAATTTGCGCTCAGCTTTACTCACCTGTTTAACGGTGTATACTATTTCCTCACACTCCAAAATGGCTTTTCCGGCAATAAACAAAGCATCCTCTAACGAATAACCCGTATCCTCCATTTGGTTTAAAGCTACAACCCCTTCCCCGTAACGTTTTAAGTAGCACCAGGAGTCTGCGCTTAGACATTGGTTTAAATCCTGATTGCTAATAACGGCGCACTTTATGGCATTGAGCATATCGGCAGGAGTAACGCCTATCAACTCACCTCTTGTACTGTATCCCGTGTACAAGTTTTTATTTCCATCGTAAAACATAACAGCCATTCCTTTCTTTATGTTGCTGAGAGGGATGCTACATGGCTCGTAACGTCTTAGACTAGTGATTATAGCACCCCGCTTGTTGCTCTCTCAGAATGTCACCACAACGCCCCTACACCCCTAACCCCGTTGTATAGCCACCATCATCCTCCCAGGCACTCCATGCTGGTCTATCGTTATGCACTACAGTGTTTACATCCTCCATAACCTTAACTTCTTCGCCAATATACTTGTGTTCCATCTTGTCACTTATTAGCACCCAGACATGTTTTTCCAGTACGACTATCCTTTTTTGAAGGTTTCTTATGTGAATGTTAAGTGCCACCGTTCCAATCCCTACAGCCACGATAGCTAAAAGCATGATGTAAAAAGCCACTTGAACACCCATTACGCTCCATCCTCTCTTGTGAATGATACGGCATACACTAATCCGGTACATGATACAGAAGTTGCTGCATTAAAAATGTCCACATAGTCCGTAATTGTCCTATCGAATAACCCGTTTACGTTGTACGCGCTAATGATGTAAACCGGAATAGCAGTTTCTACAAAGCTTTCACTTCCGTCGTCATTTAACTCCCTGGTGTAGCTGTATGCAGTCCCTTCCGCCTGTAGGACGTTTCCAAAATTTGCCTGTATGACATTGCGTATCCCCGGTAGCTTTAAGTTGTTGTCAATGCCCATTGGGTCAAGCTTGGGGATGATAATTTCTCCCCTGGTACCATCAATCTTGCTTGTCATTTGTTATTTTCCTTGTATAGCTCAAAGCACTTTGCGCAACAGACTGCATCCCAATTGCCCATGTCATTTACCTTAAAGGTAACGATATGGAATTTATCATGCCTTAAGTCGCCTATAAGCCCGCATGTGTCGCATATGATGTCATTAACACCCAACGCTGATGTTTCTGTAGGCCCGCTCCCGCTAAGGTCAACTTTTCCGGTTGTTGCTGATGCTGATGCTGATGCTACTGGCTTCCTGTTAAGCATGTACGCCCCTATACAACTTGCACAATTGTACCCAGCCATGTTCATCCCCTTTACCAGCGTCGTAGCTAGAAAGTCCTGGGGCGTCATAGGACGTTTACAATTGCTGCACACTCCCAGGTTTACGAGCGTGTTATTGATCAATTGACTCATATTTGTACATATCCCCCAAAATGTCATACATCGCTGTATAATAATCTTCTACACAAAACACAACGGCTTCAATAATGGTGTTACCAGCGTTAACGTATTTTTTTAACTGAACCCTGATTTCACCATCACAAGGTAGGTAGTGCATAGCCTCTTCTACAGTATCTAATGAAAACACTCTATCCGTCTTTTCGGTCGTAAAGTTGTACAGTAACTTCCCTCTGTTATCTACCTGCATATTCAACGTACCTCTTTTCTAGCTTTTTCATCCTCTTGCTTAAGCATCCTTGTGTCATACTTACGTTGCGTTTTCCCATCTGCTCTAATAGCGCACCTTGTGACACCTTTGCCCCGCTTGCATGTATCCTCAAAAGGGTGATGATTATTACGCGGTCAACATTATCGCACTCATGTTCTAAAAAGTACCTCAACGCGCTAACGTTTTCTACCAGTTCGTACCCAGGCTCTTTTTCATTTAAGCATTCATAGGTTGCTGCATTAAAGTCAATGTCGTTGTAGGACGGTGCTACAAACTGCTCAAGAGACATGATATTCTGTTGTCTAACCGTTACGCGGACCATGTCAACCATTTTGTTTCTCACCGCCGTATAAGCAAAGTTTCTAAATCCTTTCGCACCCTCGTACGTGTTTGCTTTTTCTGCAAAGCTTACAGCAGCCTTATAGAGGGCAAAACTCCCCTCACTATATGCATCCCCGTTGTCAATTTTACGAAAGTACGGAATAACCTTATCAACTATGTCAATGTTAGCAGTTACTAGGTCGTTTACCAGCGTATCATTCATAGCTTTTTCTTTCCTTGCTTGTTTAACAAAGGTTTCCTATGAATGATACCCTGACAAACACACAATGTCAAGGGGTCTTAAAACATCCTTAAAATGGCTGTGCGCAGGCAACGATGAGCACTTCAGGCTTCCCATCATCAGCTAATATTCGTAATGCCGGGTGACTGCTTGTTGTGTGTATAGCGTCGTAACGATTGGCCTCTAACAACCTTACGCTCCTGCCATAATAACTTAACAATTCATAAGGTACCCACAAACTCCCCGTTGCGTTGCCCGTTGCATCCTCGTAGAAAAACTTACGAAACATGCTATGCAGAGAAGCTTCGTACAAAAAGTTCGTAAGCTCCAACGGTGCGCTATTTTGCACAAAGAACTGTTCCATGTGGGAGGAAGCCATTATGCCGCCCGACGCCGTTAACGTGGGAGTATTCTTGCTACGTAGATTTACGGGTGTCACGCATACTTCAGAATAAGGCGCTGGAACGATTGACTCCAACTTTCCCGTATAATCGTTGTCTAAGAATACGGCAAATTTAGGGGTATAAATGAGTACGCCTTTTGCATCCCTGCATACCTTAACCGTTGTATAGCGCAACGTATCCATAACCAGGGCTTCAGAAGGGGCAATGCTTGCTTTCTTCATTAAAAAAACCTCTTAATCTTTACACCCTTGCCTACCGCTTCACCGATACATATAGCGTCTGCTACATCATCGTCAGCAGTTACATTAAAGTGCTCTAATACGTACTGTACGGTTTCTGCTTTGCTCGCTCTATGCCCAACCGTTGCGGCCTTCCATGTGGTAGTGTTGACCATGTAGACCGGCAGTTCCACCATGTTTGAAACGGTCGCTACAATTTCGTGTAGACGTGCCTTAGTCTGAGCGGATGGAAACATACGCGGTTCTTCCACGATAACAGCATTGCATTCAAACATTGACGCCAGTGATAAAGCAGCAGCACCTTGTGCGATACGTTTGTCTTTATTTGTCCAGGTCTTTTCATATCCGAACTGCGTAAAGTTTAGCAATGTGGCAGTGTTTAAGTCCCAGACAGAAAACCCCGCATGTGTGTAGGATTGATCAATACAGACAACGGTCGCCAACTCTTCGGTGTAACGGTTAAGGACGGGTTTTTCCTTTTTACCCATTGCTATCCCCCTCTTGCACTACATGATACCATTGTGTGCCTTGTTTCTGCATAATGCCAACTTTCCATTCTTTCATGGCTTCCCCCGCCCCCACCAATTGCACATGCACGCCGTTAATAGCGTCCTTGCCATCTTGCTTTTTAATCTGCTCTATAATGCCGGATAGCACTTCTGTAATATCTCTCATAGTCCCATTTCCTTCTCTGCTTTTTTGTTCATCTTAATTGTCATTGCCCCTACACGCCCGTCATTGAACGTTAGGCGGTAAAGGTATACTTTTTCACCATCTGCTAATTCAGGGGCATACATTTCTTTCATTGGGATTAATTCAACTTTTCGCACGTCTTTTGCTGTTACGGGTTCATCTGTTGAGTTATTCAGGTCAGCTAAAAGAACCTTCATAGCCCATTTAGCGGTAACAGTTAGTTTTTTATTTGTCTCAACAACTTTAAACTTCATAATCTAACCTGTATCTTTCTCGCAACGCTGGTACTTCAAAGCATACATCTCTCATCTGACACGCGTGCGCCCTGGTACAATCTTTCGTAGCACATACCCCCTTGACAATTTTCCCTTCCCTGTATCTGTCTATGCAAAGCTGTAACTTGTCGCCCCGTTCAACGTAAGGCGCGATTAGTTCGGGTTCGTATTCTTCCTCAATGGTGAAGAAGTTTTGATCATTCTTGTTGTCAAAAAGGATGATAGATTTTTTCAGCCCCAACAGGTGCATATACAAATTTGCTTGCACCTTTGCGTCCTTGTAACTCTGATGGGTTTGCGGGTTTGCCACCACCTTTGCATAGGTTTCATTCCGATAGCCCTTAATTTCTACAACAGTCGGCTTGCCCTGGTACATGATAATACTGTCAGGGGTGAAAGAAAGCGCAAAGCCATTAGATGGAATTGTAGTTGTACGGTGCATGTCGCCAGATACACCAACGTCTGTAAATGCCCTATCTGGCACATACCCTTTTATTTCTGATAGGTCTATGAAGTGCTCCACCTCATTATACAGCGCGACGCCAGCTATCTGTAAAATCCCTTGCCACTTACGATGTAACTCCCAGCCATTGCTAAAAACACGCAAGGTTTGCAGGCTATATTCTGAAGGTATGCGCTTATGGTCAATGCCCAGAATGTGTTCACGATAACAAAAGGCTTTTGTGCCCTTATCCGGAGCTATGAGGCTAGAGGCATGGAAGCCACTTCTCCCGCCTTTCGAGAGATTCCACGCGACAAAGTAACCATCAAATGTGCTCTTAATCAATTCATTCCTGATGATGTTCATGTCTTTTCCTTTCTGGTGTATAAACGTTGCGAGCTTGACGGATATTCCACTGAAACCGGGCCACTCAATAACGTGCTACAAAAGGAATTGGGGCGTGCAGTTATTTACCCCTATAATCTATCTACTCTCTTCCCCCAACCCCTTTGTTAGCCCTCTCTTACCGCGTAGTATGCGTTAGCTCTTTGTACGCTTCCACGCTAACCAGTACTTTCTCCCCGCTTGTAGTACGAATTTCCACGTCGCCGCCCTGGTATCGCTCCACTACCCATCCTTCTAACACCGTGTTGTGAATGATAGTTTTTCCATCCTCTAACACTTCCAACCATGCGTCGCGTTTATAACCAGTGTAATATTGCTCATCACTTTTGAGCATAAATCTGTCATGTTCCATTTTAGTACTTTCTAGCACTCTTACGCGCTATTGATAAAAACAAAGGTAGCTTAGCATTGTACCGAATACTTCTCGCCTGTACGTCTTTTTCCTCAAACAGCAATGCCCCGCTTTTATCCAACGCGTCGTACACTGCTTTGTTAACCTTAGAGCGTGGAAGCTTAGCTTCCATATCCCCCCTACTTTCATAGGGCTTGTTTGCCTCAATCATTTCTCCGGCAATGCTTCCCACACCTTTGATGCTCGACAGCCCCTTTTGTATCCACTTGTCACCGTCGCTATCCTCCACAACAGTATACTTATCCATGCCATTCACCGTGGCTATCATGATGCTAATTCCGGCATTGCGTGCTTCCAATTCGTATTCATACATTTTCTCTTCTTCATCCTCACTGCGCAATAATGCACAAAAGTATTCAAGAGGATGATGATGTTTCAAGAATGCCGCATAAAAGCTAAGCAAGCCATATCCTACTGCATGCGCTTTCTTAAATCCATAGAGCGATAGGGCTTTAAACATTTCCTTCGCCTCTGTTGGCGTTAAACCCCTATCAATCAAACCTGCATGCATTTTATCAGCAAGCTCCTTGTAATTCCCTATTGTCTTTTTGCTTACTGCTTTGATTAAGGTGTCAGTTTCCTGATTACTTAGTCCTGCCCATTTACACAGCTTAATGATATGGTCGGAGTAAAGGAAAACACCGTGTGTATCTGGTGCTATTTCCATTTCGTATCCTCCCACCTCATTAGCATAATCTACGGGGTCATTATTGAAAAGAAACTTCCTATTTGCGTACTTGTCAAGGTAACCGAACTCTAAAGGACCAGGACGGTTAAGAGCGTTCAAGGCAAAAATGTCATTAACACTGCTTGGCACTACGTCTATACAGTATTGTTTTACTTGCCTACTGCCGAACTGAAACACTCCGGAGGTATTGCCCAGACGGAAGTCCTGTAAAGTTTCTTCATCCTCTTGTATCTGGTAGATGTCATACTTTTTGCCGATTAACTTCTCGCAATAGTCAATGGTGTCGAGTGTCGCTAGCCCTAGGAAGTCAAATTTGACAACCCCAACATGCCCCAACCATTCCAAATCGTACGCCGTTTGAAGCCCATTCTTTGTATGCACGATAGGCACGATAGCATCAATCGGACCTTCAGAAATTGCTACTCCAGCAGCATGCTTCCCTATGTATTTAACTTGCCCATAGAGCTTTGAAAAGTGTGTAATCACTTCACCATACTCATCCTCCATTTCCGCCAGAAACTCATCCTCCATAAGCTCATCATAAAGCCCCTCACTGCTTACGGATGTCTTTTCATCATCAACAGTTAAAGCCACATGCCCCTTTAAGCTTTCTAATTTATCCGCTGGGATAGAAAGCACTTTTGCTAAGTCGTTCAACGTGTTCTTTATCTGGTACATTCCATACACACTTATTTGAGCACTTTTCCCCTCGTACTTGCTTAGCATGTAGCTGACAATACGTTCACGCTGAGACCTGGGAAAATCCATATCAACATCAGGAATGGTGTCCTTGTCCTCACGCAGGAAGGTCTCAAAGGGAATGTTGTACTTTACGCTATCTACCTCTGTTATCCCTATAGCGTAAGCAAGTAAAGAGCCACAAACGCTCCCACGCCCGTAACCACAGCGTATACCGTTATGACGTGCGAAACGGTATATATCGTAGCACAGTAAGAAATAGTCAATAAAATGCTTCTTCTTGATGATGTTAATTTCATAGCTTAACCTATCTCTGTAGACCTTATTCTCCGGCCCGCTGTACTTGCCTACTCTCTTTAACCCCTTCTTGCATATCCCTATCAACTTTTGTGTGCTATCCTCCCCCCAATCCATGGAGGGCACAACCTCTTTATGCTCAAGGTTAACGTCTAAGCACCTATCAGCCACTTCATCCGTGTTTTCCAGATATTCCGTTCCATCGTATCCCATTAGCTCCACCCATGCAATGTTCATTTCGGCCCCGCAACCCATATGACGGTTATGATATGTCTGGGAGTCCATTTCCTTTTTGCCCATTTTCATCATAAGGTTATGGGTGCTTTCGTCTTCTTCTTTCGTAAAGTGGCTATCGGTGGTCATGATACAATCAAAGCTATACTTTTCGCTAAACTCCACGATAACGGCATTCACTGTGCTTTGTTTCCCGTCTGAAGTGTCATATGGCTGTACTTCACCGTAAAACCTATCGCCGAATACCTTTTGAAAGCTTTGTATCCATTCTTCGGCTTCATGATTGTCTTTTTCATTATTGGCGTAAGCAGCACAGATCAGTTTTGGGATTATCGCCCCTAAACATCCGGTTGTGATAATTAGCCCCTCATTGTACGTCTGTAAACTTTCCCAGGTGACAATTGGCTGGTAGTAATAATGGTCGGCGGCTTCAGTTAATAGTTGGCATAGATTGCTGTATCCCAGGTCATTCATGCAAAGCACAGTCATATGGTAACCACGCCCGTACTTTTCCTTGTCAAATTCTGGCATAAAGTAAATCTCGCACCCTAGTACGGGGATAATTCCCGCCTCTTTACAAGCGTGATAATGATGAGGCAAGCCCGCAGCAGTCCCATGGTTAGTAATTGCAAGCGCATACAGTCCTAATTCAACGGCGTACTTTGCGGCGTCTTCTGGCGTGCCCAACCCATCAAAAAGGCTATACATATCGTGCCTATGTAAATTAGAGGTCATATTTTTATCCTTTCATAAAAGTAGGGCAAATGTTACTCTACCCTACCTAATATTACTCTAATCCTACGCTTGGTTCATCGTCGTTGTCAAGAATATCTTTCTCAAAGGATGATTTTAGCGTAAACTCAATAATGCTCTTAAGCCCTACATACAATTGTTCTTCGGTTAATCCACCAGATTCCCCGGACTCAACAATCTTATGAGCACTTTTGCGGGCAATGCTTGCTGCTGTTTCAACTAACATTTGGGACTGTATCTCCGGATGAAACAAGTACAACGCCCCGGCAAAAATGCTATTTTCCATCCATTCCTCCCCCTGGAATGTATGAATGTAACGCTTGTTTATGCTTTTAAAAATGAAGGGAAGCACGTCGGGGAGTTTCTTTATATCTGCTATCCTTACATACTGCTCTTTTTTATCCACAAACAACACTTTAACCTCAACACCCTTGTATACAAAATTGGGAATATCGTCATTCATGATGCACTCCTGTCATATAGTACGTTAAAAAGATGGTTGGCGTATGCCTTAGTTGAACCGCTCCCATGCCGGAAACGATAGGGGTGTTTTACGGGGATAACCTCAATAGACTTACGAGCACATATTTTCATTAACCCCAACCGTTTAGCTTCTGCAAGTGCGTCGTTCCCTACAACTAAAATCTTTTCGGGCTTAATCACCTCAATCTCCCTCAACACATGCTCAAAGTGCTTTTTATAATCAGCGTGGGAAATGTTATCCTGTTTTACTGCTGACACCTTAAGCAAGTGCGTAAACCATACTTTTCCCATCATATGCAACTCATCTAGCGCGCCCCTCATCACCCTTGCAGAGTAACCCCTGGTAAAGCTGTGCTCTATCATTCCTTGCTGCTGTATCTCTATCCCCTTTATAAGCATTCTGGTAGGCACTACATTAGCTTCAGTATCGCCAAGGATCATGTACTCTGCTCTAATGTTCCCTGTAGGCAAACATACATTCCTGTTTACCCGCGTTGTGTGACGTGACCCCACATAAAGGTTGTCAAAAGGATAATCGGGCCAGATGTCAAGAAGTCTTATTTTTGTGCCAAGCCCCAAGCAGTAAGGAAGTGAAGTGTAAAGGATATATCGCTCAATCTCTGGCGTTACCTGATAGAAAAAGTTTAATCTCCTCCACCAAGCATATAACACTTCTTTCCCTAGTAGCTTGTCTACGGTACTTCTATCAATAGTTTGCGCTAGTTGGATTAACTTCTTTGTATCGCTTAGTACTTCAATTTGCTCTAATCGGTACATAAACGCACCCCGTCCTACTATAGTCCCTTAAGCCATTCTACAATTCTATCCGCATTCTGTTCTGGTGTACCGTCTTCTAGGTACACTGTAAAATGCTTGCAAAGTGTTGCACTTAGAAACTCCCGGTATATGCGTTTTATCTTTGCAATGTAGGATATGTCTACTAGCTGGTCACTATAGCCTACACTCTCGTAACTACGTCTCTCGCAATAGATTATTTTCGTGTCAAGAGTAGAGTGCGCCCTATCCATTCTTTGTAACACCTTTGTATTTGGCTCTACACCCATTGCCAGATTGTAAACCCATTCGGTAGGGTAGTCTCTATCTTTAATAAAGGGGAAAAGTGTTGGCGCGCTCAAGTCCTGGTCGCTAACTTCTTCCATAAGGTTCAATAGTTGTAGCCCGAACCCCTCTGTGACCGTCCTATATCCACCTTGCGAAAATTGCCACTTTTCGTATTCATTCTTAATGACGCTATAGCCTATCACCTTTGCTAATTCGTGCGTTAGCGTTGTTTTACCGCTAAAATCTGATCCTTCTAGTATGATAATGATTGCACCGTCCTTCCTGGCGTCCTTGCCCTTGATGAACTGATTAACTACCTACTTACTAAACTTCTTATAATCCATATAGCTAGAACAATAATAACAAGTACAACCAAAATGCTTATCAGTGACATCTTTTCCCCCTTTCGTCTTCATCAGTAGGAATGTGGAATATGCACCATATGAATAAGTACGCTGAGTTGTGCATAAAGTTAACTACAGGGCTTACTATCCAATTGTACCATACTTCTTTCATCTAACTATCTCTCTAACCCTCATTGCATCGTAATACTTAATCTCTGTTATGTCCTCATCCTTCTCTAACTCATCAAGAAAGCGCGTAAAGTTTTTGCAGTGTAGGGGAAAACCTTTGTGTGCTCTACATAGCCGATATAGGGCACGGCTTCCACCCATTGAATTATATACATTACTCATCATCCCTTAGTGCTTTTATCAAACCTACAATAAACGATGCAATAAAGCATATACAGAACGTAACAACAAACGTGTACCCTACAAGGTTCATCAACTCAGTCACTCCTTGGGCAGCATATACCCGCTGTTAACTAGCCATAGGCCAAGCTCCGAAATGGTGAAGTAAAATGACGCTTTATAGTTACCAGTGTTCTTTTCTACAATCCTACCGCTTCCATCAACCCATAGTAAAAGCTTGTACAGTTCCTTGCCCTTGCCCTTGGCCTTGGCCTCTTGGTTCATTTTGCCAAATCCCTCTCGAATACGCTTGCTAAACTTTCCCTTCGGGTCGTAGTCTTTAAACCAGGAAGTATCGTCGTTAGGAATGTGCCCATACTCATCTAGCTGTTTGTAAAGGTCTTTTAGATTGGCAAATCCGAGCATCCTTCTTTCGTCGTTACTCATATCTACAACTCTACCGGAGCCATCGCTAAACAGTCTAATGGCATAATCGACAGTAGATGGACCTACTTCACCGATATTAGCTACGTAGCTTTGTACGCCTAGCAACAACTTTTTGTTTATTTCGTGCTTTTTCATCGTAGTACCTTTCTAAAAGGCGTCCTTGCCATTTTCTGTTACCTACTCATCGTCAAACGCAATATCTTCAGACTCTTCTTTAGTAACAGCAGCCACTACAGAGTTACGTGATTTAGGCGCTTTCTTTGCAGCCACTACAGGGGTCTCAACAACTTCCTCTTGCTTTGACGCTCCTGGTGTTTTCTTTTTACCGGGTACCTTTTTCCCTGGTGTACCAGCAACAAATTCAACATCTTTCCCTTCAGGTTTGTTAGCAGGTACAAAACTGTCTTCACTCTTAAGCCCCAATTCCTCCACCATTTCCTTCTCACGGTCAACAGCAAGGATGACACTGTTTACAATCTGCTGGCGTGTAGGCAGTTTTACCTTCCCCTCAAACAAGAACGGGCTATCATTACGCTCACAGCTTAAGCTATAATCCATGCCAGCAAGCTTGACAGTATAATCACGTCCCAGAATAGTACCGTTAAGATCATAGTCCGCCCATAGCTTGCCTGCTAATGTCTTGGGGTTGCGCCGACCCATGAACACACGTACCATTCTTTCCTCATAGTCCCATACAAGCCACATGAAAGTGAATGCGTTATTCTTAGTCGCTTTGTCAGTTTCGGCGCAATAGGGGCATTCATAACTTCCACCGTCAATGTTCTCATCCGCCCAACACGGCATATTAATACCGTACTCACCGTATGCTTTGTCTTTGTTGTTTTTATGCCAATGCATGCCCAACGCGTACTTGTCGTCGTCAAACTCATGTAAAAAACGAATACGGGATTGCCCGCTTTCTTTATTGACCTTAAAAATTGCCTTCCATACAGGGATACCGGATAAATCTTTTTTCTTGTCTTCTTCATCGCCCTTGCGGAATAGTTCTGCAATGTTCATTATGTAACCTTTCTAATTGTGTGTGCCCCTTACGAAGTATAAACGTTGGGGGGTGCGGTGGATATTCCAACTTTTAAACCAGTTCTCCATTATTGGAAAACTCACCAACGTACTTTTTAAGCCACTCATCCCTAAGCACCTTAGTGTGTTTAGTAACTTTGTTAACATAATGATGTTTTTCTGCATATCCGTTTGCATCCACATAAACGTTAGAAGTGTGCAAGTCTTTATCTACTTCGTCATACTTAAAGCTTTTTTCATACATGCTTCTGTTTCCTTTTTAGTTAACTCTCCAGGGTCTTTTTTACCATCTGGAAATTGAAACCTTACTAACTTTTTGTTGGGGTATCTCGTTGTGTAAAACTGCTTGGCTATTGCATACCCTTTGTCGCCAGCATTATCCCCGTCCAGCGCCCACACAATAGTATCACTATACCTAGCTACCTTTTCCAATTGCACCTGAGAGGACGAGCATCCTAACAAGCATGCTACGTTTGAATAGCCGTTCTGGTGAGACATCATCGCGTCTACAATTCCTTCCACCACGACAACATAGCCGCTCTCTACCAAATTGCCTACTACAATATTAGCCTTGTCTAGCCCGTTATTGTTCTTGTACTTACGAACCTTGCCAGTATCAATCCTGCGCGATACGTATCCTTTAAACATACCTTGCTCAATAAGCGGTATACAAATTGGGTTTACAGAAGTTACGTTTAACCTTACATGGAAGTCATTAAGCGTGCTACAATCAAGACCTCTATCATGGTTAAGGTAGTGCCAATACTCCGCCCTTTCATCATCCCAGGCGGTTTCCCAATCTACTTTCTTTAAAGACTTGTAGAACAGGTACACGCTTTCTAGTTCTTCTTTGCTCTGGTGCTTCTCCCTAAATGCCCTTACACTTTCCATCCTTCTTTCTAGTTCTAATGGGTCAACTTCTTCCACTCCCTTAACTATCTTGCTTGCTCTAATAGCTAGCTGTATAACGCTTAAGCCTTGCCCGTGTATCTCTTGCTCAAGTGCATAGATTAAATCAAAAGCTTTCCCTTCTACTCCACATGAAAAACACCTAAAGTTATTGAAAACAAAGTTAATGGATAAAGACGGGGTATGGTCCAAGTGGAAAGGGCAATGCACCATTACTTTGTCCGTATAGCTTGCGTATTCTGATATTAACCCGTACTGCTCAAGAATGCTTGCGAACGTCTTCATGCTTGTACCTTTTTGTTATACTGGCGTTTATGGTATGAAAATTCTATCGTTTCACCGTCTTTAAAGGTAACCTTCACATCAGGTGCCATAGGATAGGCAATATTCCAACCAGCATATGGTACGTTATGTGTCTCAACTTCCACCACGATGCTTTCAATATCACGCCGTGTTTTATTTACTTTCTTACATTCCCTTGCAAGTGTTCTCGCAAAATGCCCGTCTTTCAAGTGTGAGTTAACCATACAACTTTTTCCTTCTTGTACGTACAATGTGTAACAAATTCGTGCTCAATTGGCGGGAACAAAAATGGCTGGTAGATTATACATTTCACCTCTTGCCCTCTCAGATTTGCCTTACAATCAATTATCTAGGCATTGTAACAACGAAGGGGATGTATCGAATATTCCAACGAACCATACAAGCTCCCCACCTCATGCCACTCCGAGGGATATCTTAAAAATGCCTTAATTGCTTAAAAGTGAGCTTACTTAAATTTAAGTTTAAAGTATCTAGGGTGCCTTTTCAAGTCTCTCAACAGTTTTTTGAACGATATAGCGAGATACTCCAATACTTTTAGCTATGTTTGTAATGTTACTACCAGCATTGTAAAGACTCATTATCGTCTCATCATCAACTACTGCCTTACTTACCTTTTCCTCACTTATGCCCGTACTCTTAGCTATTTGTTTAACTGTGTTTCCATTGGCAAAGTCTTCTCGAATGTTATCATCTGTGTAGTTAGATTCTACAGCCCCAATCTTAGCATGTTCATGAATGGCACTTAAGTGTGTGAGTTTTCCATCTTTCAAGTATACCACAACATCCCCGCTGTTTATGATATTCGCCCCTCTATGCATTCTGATGATTGAGGTGTATGTGAAGACCACCGCAAAGGATACCCCGCATAACACCAGTACACACAGCAATGCAATAGCTATAACCCCTATAACCCCCAAGTATGGTATAAGGGCTATAGCTATCACCACACTAATTGCAACCATAACGATAGAACTAGGAAGAAGCACTAGCTTGTTAAAACTAACCTTGCTACGTCGTCTATACTCCCTGGTATCATCTACGTAATTGTACCGCATAATGCCTCTTCTGTTTTACATTACACTATTGGACTACCACTATACTTTTAATGTCCACACTGATAGGAAACACAGACTGTGATGTAATAGTGCTCCATCCGCCCACTGCATTATCTACCAGCAAGTACATGGGTCTTGTGGGAATGATGGATAAATTTGTAGTTGTGTCCAGCAGCTTATCATCGAGGTAGTATTTTATCCACCCCTTACGCCAATCAACGCTATATTTGTGCATAGCTAAGCCCAGCGGAGGTACTGTACTAAAAGGTCCATCGTTCACAACTACTGCTGTTTCGCCTGGGTCATGCTCTTTGTATGAATGAACATACGTACCCAACGTGGTATCAACATCTCTCATTTCCATAAAGTCTATCTCGTATTGCGCAAACCAGCTAACATCTCCATTGTTGATTAACCAGAATGCAGGCCACGACCCGTTGGTAACGCGTACTTGTGCCTCAACATCAACACGACCATAAAGAAAGCTGAATTTTCCCTCTGTTGTCATTCCTCCGGATGTGTAGTTATACGCTCCAATGGGTGCTTTTAATTCCGTCGCTGTAAGAGAGCAAAGCCCATTGCTCACCTTTACTTCGCTAGGGGTGTACCCTTGTATCCCCGTACCTGTCATGCAATGATTAGCAACCTTTGTTGCGCTTAAATCATCCATTACGTTCCATCGATAAACCTTGGGGCTATCCCCCGTAAAATGTTCACTAAACAGTGTTCTCATTGCAACTTTTCTCCCATGCGCTTTCTATACGCGTCTTAGCTGTTATGTAATAGTCGTCGTCAAGTTCAATGCCGACAAATTTAAACCCATTGTTAACAGCAGCAACACCAGTTGAGCCACTACCCATAAACATATCTAAAACTTTACCGCCAGGGGGTGTAATCATTTTTACAAGGTACGTCATTAACTGTTGGCTTTTAACAGTAGGATGTGTAGATGTTTCCCCCTCCGTCAAGCCTAAATTTCTATCCCTTTTGCTACTCTTGCCAGCATACACGAACGTTTTAAAGTATCTCGACTGTTCGCCCATTTCTGCTATAGGGCAACCATCTACACATTCATACGCTTGTACCGTTTCTGTTAAATCGTGAGTTACATCTCTTGAATTGTGCGCGTACTTCCCATAAGTGTTATCTGTCTTTACATCACTAAAGCCGACTGGGCTATTCCCCTTAATCTCTTTTTCCCCTACAAACTTACATCCTGGCGAATGGCTCAATAGCAAGTTAGCGGGGAAACGACCAGTGTCAGTACCGGTCATAAATCCAGGTTGCGCTTCGCTGACTTTCCCATTGTTATATGTTCCGGTGTATGTTGGTCCTACCCTTTTGCGTAATGTACTGTCACCATTAATCATGCCTATTCTACTTGCATCTATGTTTATCGCCCCTACGCCCCACTTCAATACATTAGCTACTACAGTCTTTTCCTCTATAGGTTTACGGCAAAGTATCCAGTGCTCACTTGCAGGCTTTAAAGCAGTACCGTAACCTTCCCACTTTTTAGCGTCGTCTGTAGCGGCTATGGTTATGTCATAACCCCCCCCGAAGGTCTCCGGATGTAATGCAGCATTTAGCACACTTCTCGTTTTGCCACTGGTCCCGGTTGCGATCTTCTTTCTATCCGCTCCTGCTGCTTTATCGATAGCCTTGCTAATGTTCATACTTTTCGGAAAACCTGAGCCGCTTATATGAGTTATTACGTCTCTTATCTCGAATCCAGCGTCTTCTAAAGCGGTTGCCGTCCAATGAGAGGTACGCGGTAAAGCCCATATAAGCATGTATCCACCCGGTTTTAGCACTCTATAGACTTCTTCCATAATATCAGTAAGCCATTGTATCCACTGTTTACGACCACCTTTGTCTTTATCGAAGTCTTTACCCATAAAGTTTATCCCGGCAGGTGGGTCGGCTACCACACTGTCTATATAGTTAGCTTTCAACAACTTTAACACGTCTTTACTATCGCCTTGACGTAGAATAAATGGCTTACTCATGTTAATCCTCTCTTAAGTACATCGTAGCGTCCTTGCTGCTATGTTCCCTACTTGGTTTCTAGTTCGGGGTCGTATCCCACTTTAGCAATTCTTGTTACGTCGGTGGAATTGTAAAAGTTAACCTTGGCGTCAAGGCTTGTATGGTAAAGTTCTGCTAACACTAACCGCTCTATATTGCGTTTTGTTTCGTCAAGGAGTTCATACGTTGTCTCTACCGTGAAAACTGATGTGTGCTTTTTCATTGCTTAAAACCCGAACTTTCTATCAAAGGTATCAATATCATGGTTCGTCTTACTCACATAATGCTCTGTATCCCTGAGAAGTATATTCACACTTACAAGCATGTTAACTTCCTCCGGCTCGCAATTGTCGATAAGCACGCCTAGCAATTCATTCTTCAGCCCCTTTAAGCTTACTTGAACGCGTTCCAGGGAGTGCAATTTTGCCTGTAGAATGTCCAGCTTTGTACGTTCTTTTTCTTCCATCTTATCCCCCCTCAAGACATTATATCCGTGTAGTGATAAAGATGTGGTTTACCGTCTATCACTGTAGAGAAGCCCCTAACCCATGGATTGTACCCCTTAACATTATGCTGTATGTACTTATGGTACCTGCTATCAAACATTCCTCCGGTCGAGATACACCAGTATTCATCGGTATTGTTACGTACCATAGCAAAAGCGTGTTCATGTGCAGTGATAACATTCCTACGCAACACGCTCGCAATGTCACTAGGAGTCTTCCCCGGTGTCCTGCTAAAGCCCGCTGGGTGGACGTATGCCCAGTTGCCTACACTGCCGTATAGCATCGTGTGCTCTACAATGACAAGCTGACCGGACCCCACCAAGTCTGTTAATCCGCACATGTTAGCGAGCAAATCCATGTCAATATGGTTTTTATTGGAACGCGACAAACGTTCTTCATGATTGCCCTTTGACCAGATTATCTCATCAAAAATGGCAGCTAAGAACCTGATAAAGTCACCAGTGTATCCACAATTGCGCTTAAACGAACTAGTGTGGTCATCAATGCCGAAAAAGCTAAACTCCTCCATGTCCATTACATCGCCAAGCAAGAGGCATGTTTTGATCTTACTTTTCATAGCAAATTCAAGTGTTCTAGCCGTAAAAGCAATATCGTGCTTCGGAATGTGTAGATCAGCCATAACGATGATGCTAGTACTATCGGTTGTATGGGTCTTGGTATAATCCGTTGGACGCCAATCGTCAGTATAAGCTAGTTGACTAACAAACATGTCGAAAAGACTTGTATCTGTAGGTTTTTCATTACTCATTCGTTGCCTCACTTTCTTCTACTGTAGTAACGTTATGCTTTGCCGCTTTATTCCTTCTACGGTATGAGTTTCTACGCTCTCTATATTCTCCATCCACCGCACGCCTGTATTTTTCGTTTACCGTCTGCTGGCTGACCCCAAGCTCTCTTGCTATTTTCCCTTGCGTCATGTTCCCGGCCTGTACTTCGTGGATAGCATCTAGCCAACAGTTGGTGCATACCTTTGAAGTTGCTTTGTAGCCGTAAATTGGGTCAAGTACCCAGCCACATACGTTACAACAGTTTTTCCCGTCGTTTTTATTGTACATGTTCGATAGTACCTTTTTCCACTACTTCGACTACTTCTTTCCTGTTACCTATTCCCAAGTCTATTCCCAATCTTATCAAACCACGTCTTGTTAACTGTATAACGTCTCTATAAAATTCTTTCTTATAGGGATTTTTTGCATTTAAGTCAGGTTCAAAGTATGCCCACTTATTACTCACAGCTTGAGAAAGTAGCTCAAACTTTTCAGTTTTCATAAACCACTTCCCGCATTCTTCCATAAATGCTACTAACGCGGCTTCTGACCTTGCATGTTTACTATGTGGCCTATATATCTTACAAGCTTGCACAAGCGTATATCTGTGGTCGCTAGCATCCTCATCTCCTTCCCATGCAGTAACCAAATCATATACCGGGGTGATTTGAGCTATTTTATCATCCTTTTCTTTACTTTCCCTTACTAGCCTTAAATTCATTTCTAACGATTCTTCCAGAGTGTAAACATGAAAACTGTTTTCTTGTTTTTCCTGCTTTCTTGTCTGTACAACAAAGTATGTTTGTGCGTTAGCTATTTTTGGTTTACTTACATCCCCGTTCATCGCAATAAGATAGCAAGCATAGCGTGTTAAATGGTAGTCACTTTCCTGATAAATTGCACCTTTCCCCGCTGTTATCTGTTTGTTGACCTCAACAAAGTGATCAGAAACTATCTGACCGTTGGTATCACACGATGTCATAGCCCGCTTAATAGCACCGTCAAAATTCCTCCATTCTTTATACCCTAGCAACCCCTGTAAAGCCCTTGCACTCCAGAACTCTTTACCGTCTTCATCGTATTCTCGAATGGTATCGAATGGTGATACGTTTTCCATTTCCTGGTACATTTTTTCTTTCCCTTCTAAAAACAAAACTATACCTTTCTATGCAACTATAACCAATGAATTACGGTCTGTATACCAATCAACAAATTTAGCAGAATACCGGGTAGCGGAATATCCACCTTCATTTATTACAATCTTAAAAAAGTTGGGGTATCTACCGATATACGATTGGCTGGCAAGGTTATCTTTAGTCAATATCCCTTCTGCTCTTAATTGGCGTAGGAGTTTATTACGCCCCCACCCTATCAACTTTGCCAGTTCGTTACTACTCATATAACCGTCTGTATCTAAGTACCTTTCCCATTTATCGGCTTTAGGTTGTGCAAGCGCCAATTGTTCGGACTGTGCTACATACGCTTTAGCAAGTTCTAGCATAGTAAGCGGTTGCGCTACTTGTTTGCGGGCTTCAATAAATGCCTTGACTAACGCCCTTTTTGTCTCTACAACTTTAGGGCTATTATTGCTGAGAGTTACGAGGAAGAGAGATTGTTCCTCATTAAGCATGTAGTAGGTTTCTTTTTGACCACTTTCTAAAGGTGCTTCTCTGAGTGTCACCTTTCCAATATCCTCAAAGTCAGACATAAATCTTCTAATGTTTTGCTTAATAACTCTGTGCTCAATCTCTAAACTCTGTGCCACCAGTCTTGAGTCAATGCGGTTCTCACCTTCAATAATTGTAATTGTTAGTTCATTCATTTCTTTGCTCTTTTCTTTCTTTTTATAAAAGTGGGGGATATTACTCCCCCTTTACCATTACGCATGGGTTACCCAACGTTTGAACGCCCTAGCTTGTGGAAGTCTAGATTTAAAGACAAGAAAGTATACCCCGTCTTCATTGACTAACCATACGTCTCTATTCTGACCTGATATAATGATTGATGATAGAAGAGGGAAGAACCTCATGGGTTACCCATCTCTTAAAGTCTTTAGCCCCAGGCTTATCTGATCTAAGGATAAGGGAATAGAGACCCGGTTCATTAACGACAATAGTGTTAGGGTTTCTACTCAAAGTGTCGCTCAAAGCTACAGTTTGTTTTTCGTCGTCGTCAAGCCTTGTTACAGCGTCTCGACTATTAACAAGCCCTAATATGCTGCATACGTCTTTAGCCACAAACCACACCTTATTACCGATAACCACCGTACGTACATCAGTGTCTTCGTGATTGAAAATTGTAAGTTCGTTTGTCATTTTCTTTCCCTTCTATTAAACTCTCTTCCCTGTTCTTCATACTCTAGTATAATTTCCTCACACTTTACAATTTCTGTACAGACATCCTCCAGCGCATTATCTATACTCCAGTACAGAACACTGTCAGCAATGCTACTAGCATGGATTGTAGCATCACTGATAGACTTTCTGGCACTCTGTAGGGCAATTTTTGCCATAATAAGCTTTTCTACCCTACGCCTGTACGTTACTATACTTCCCATAGCCATTTACACTCCCAAAGCAGGTATAACTAAATGGTTATATCTAGTGGGGTTGATTGCCCCTATACTTTTAAGCTTCCATACCGTCAAACATACAGAACTTTCTTTCGTTTCACTAATCCAATGTTGTACAGTTGTGTACCCCCTGGACCTGAATAAATCCTCTAAACTGTCAGCTATTGACAGGGGAATGATAACAGTTGTGTGCTCAAATTTGCTATCTTGCAAGTTTAGGGCATTTTCTATCATCCTTACGTACGTATTTATGCTCAGTGTCGGTAGTCGTTGCATTGCTTTATCCCATTCGTGCAAACGCTCTAGTGTGTTGTTAATTTTCTCCATTTTGGTTATCCCCACTGTTAATGTTTTCGTCTTACGTGATAGAAACGAAAGAAGTGGTAAACATATTCCAATCGTCAAACTAAAAATTGTTATCTTTACCTTTCTCTTAAGTAAGAGCGTAACCAGGGTTACTTATATTCCTAGCTTACTTATATTCCTAGCTTACTTATATTTCCAGGGTTACTTATATTCCTAGCTTACTTATATTTCCAGGGTTACTTATATTCCTAGCTTA
>ODAK010000312.1_pt1 | contig 55862 bp, 58 predicted proteins | sample 1539591 | NCBI WGS metagenome assembly ODAK01 (sample SAMEA3539303, study PRJEB22396) | soil metagenome | biome: tundra; feature: field; material: soil | place: USA | collected 2010-05 | depth 0.15 m | reverse complement strand
TCGTCGACAAGGCCCCCAACAAGCACCTGCGCCGCTGGCGCCCCCGCGCGATGGGCCGCGCGACTCGGGTCCAGAAGGGCCTGAGCCACATCACCGTCATCCTGGCCGAGCGATAGAGAGAAGGACGGCGCACCCGCGGCTCTGCCGCAGCGTGGCCGTAACTAGGAGCGAATCTCATGGGTCAGAAAGTCCACCCGTACGGCTTCCGCCTCGGCGTCATCAGGACGTGGAACTCGAAGTGGTTCGAGGACAAGAGCTACGCAAAGTGGCTCCACGAGGACATCCGCGTGAAGCGGGCCGTCAAGGGCTACCTCCAGAACGCCGGCATCGCCGGGGTCGAGATCGAGCGCGCCGCGAACAAGTGCAAGGTCATCGTCTTCACGGCGCGTCCGGGCATGGTGATCGGCAAGGGCGGCAAGGGCATCGAGACCCTCAAGATCGGCAACCTGAAGACGGCGGCCAAAGGCGAGAGCCTGTTCCCGGGCGTCCAGTCGTTCACCGAGAACGAGGTCTTCATCGACGTTCAAGAAGTGCGCAAGGCCGAGACGGCCGCGCAGCTCGTCGCCGAGAACATCGCCGTTCAGCTCGAGCGCCGCGTCGCCTTCCGCCGCGCGATGAAGAAGTCGCTCCAGACCGCCATGAAATTCGGCGCCAAGGGCATCCGCGTTCGTTGCTCGGGCCGCCTCGGCGGCAGCGAGATGAGCCGCGTCGAGACCTACCGCGAGGGGCGTGTTCCGCTCCACACGCTCCGCGCCGACATCGAGTTCGGAACCGCCGAGGCCCGCACCAAGTACGGGATCATCGGGGTCAAGGTGTGGATCTTCAAGGGCGAGGTGCTCCAGCGCCGCAATCGCCGCCCGCAGATCGCAGGAGCTTGAGAGATGCTTTCGCCCAAGCGCACGAAATACCGCAAGGCCCAGAAGGGCAACAACCGGGGCAAGTCGCTTCGCGGTTGCGATGTCTCGTTCGGTGACTTCGCGATGCAGGCGCTCGAGCCGGGTCGGGTCACGTCGCGGCAGATCGAGGCCGCTCGTATGGCCATCACGCGCCACGTGAAGCGCGCCGGCAAGCTCTGGATCCGCGTCTTCCCGGACCGCCCGGTCACGAAGAAGCCGCTCGAAGTCCGCATGGGCGGGGGCAAGGGCGCCGTCGAAGAGTGGGCGGCCGTCGTCCTCCCCGGCCGCGTGATGTACGAGCTCCAGGGCGTCGACGAAGTGACCGCCCGCGAGGCGTTCCGTCTGGCCGGCCACAAGCTACCCGTCGCTTACAAGTTTCTGACCCGCGGAGAGATCACATGAAGGCCTCCGACCTTCGCGAAAAGAGCGTCGAAGATCTCCGCGAGCTGCAGGCGTCGCTCGCGCACGAGACCTTCCAGTACCGGCTGAAGAACTTCACGAACAGGCTCGACGACACGAGCGTCATCGGCAAGACGCGGCGCGACCTCGCGCGCGTCATCACGCTCCTCCACGCGCGCAACCTCGGCGGCGTCGCGCCTGCTGCGAGCGTGGCTGCGGCTGCGCCCGAGCCGGACCAGGCCGCAGCGGCGCCGGCCGCCAAGGCGGCCAAGGTGACCAGCGCCGCGAAGGTGACCAGCGCCGCCAAGGCGACCGCCGCCGACAAGAAGAAACCCGCCAAGAAGGGTGAGGCAACGCAGTCATGACCACGAACGCGAACAGCGAGCAGGCCGCCGGCAACCCCGAAGCGGGCGACGGCGCCGCCCACGAGGCGCACGGCTTCCGACGCAAGATGGTCGGCAAGGTCATCAGCGCGAAGATGACGAAGACGGTCGTGGTCGAAGTGGTCACGCACAGCCGCGACCCGCTCTACGGCAAGTACGTCCGCTCGCGCAGCCGCTACAAGGCGCACGACGAGAAGGGCCAGTACAAGGCAGGCGACCAGGTCGAGATCCAGGAGCACCGCCCCATCAGCCGGGACAAGCGCTTCGCCGTGGTCCGCCTCGTCAAGAAGTTCGTGGAGGAGTAGGCGCGCCATGATCCAGATGCGAACGGTACTTGAAGTCGCGGACAACTCCGGGGCCAAGCGCGTGCAGTGCATCAAGGTGCTCGGCGGCTCTCGCCGGCGCTATGCCAGCCTCGGCGACGTCATCGTCGTCTCGATCAAAGAGGTCAATCCGAACACGAAGGTGAAGAAGGGCGACACCGCCCACGCCGTCGTCGTTCGCATCAAGCACCAGATCGGCCGCGCCGACGGGTCGTACATCCGCTTCGACGAGAACAGCGCCGTGCTCGTGAGCAAAGAGCAGCACGAGCCCATCGGGACGCGCATCTTCGGGCCGGTGGCCCGCGAGCTCCGCGGCAAGAAGTTCATGAAGATCATCTCGCTCGCCCCGGAGGTCGTCTGATGGGCGCGCGCATCCGAAAAGGCGACAACGTGGTCGTCATCAGCGGCAAAGACAAGGGCAAGACCGGCAAGGTGCTCCGCGTCCTCGTGGAAGACGACCGCGTCGTCGTTCAGGGGATCAACCTCGTTAAGCGCCACTCGAAGCCGACGCCGCGCAACCCCGCGGGCGGGATCCTCGAGCGCGAGCAGCCGCTCTTCGCGTCCAAGGTGATGCCGGTCGATCCGAAGACGGGCAAGGGAACGCGCGTCCGCTTCAAGGAGCTCGAAGGCGGCAAGAAGGTTCGAGTCGCCAAGAGCGGAGAGGAGATCCCCGCAGTCGTCGGGGAGTAAGCGATCATGGCGGACGAAAAAAAGGCGAAGGCCGAGAAGGCGGACAAGGCGGACAAGGGCGAAGCGAAGCCCCGCCCCGAGAAGAGCGCCGGCGAGAAGAGCGGCGGGAAGAAATCCGACAAGGGCGGCAAGCGCAGCGCCGGCGGCCGTGGTGGCGACGCCAAGGTCGTCACGAGCTCGTCCGACGTCGTGGCCCCGCGCCTGCGCGAGAAATACCGGGCCGAGGTCATTCCGGCCCTGACCAAGCAGTTTGGCTACAAGAACCCGATGCAGGTTCCCCGGCTCGAGAAGATCGTCGTGAACATGGGCCTCGGGGCGGCGGTCGCCAACCCGAAGATCATCGACACGGCCGTCGAAGACCTGCGGGCCATCACCGGTCAGAAGCCCATCGTCACCCGCGCCAAGAAGGCGATCGCGAACTTCAAGCTCCGCGAAGGCATCCCCATAGGCGCGGTCGTCACCCTCCGGAGCGCCCGCATGTGGGAGTTCCTCGATCGCCTGCTGACGCTGGCCCTGCCGCGTACCCGCGACTTCAAGGGCGTCTCGCGCAAGGCGTTCGACGGCAAGGGCAACTACACGCTCGGCCTCAAAGAGCAGATCATCTTCCCCGAGGTCGACTACGACAAGATCGACGCGATCAAGGGACTGAACGTCAGCATCGTGACGTCGTCGAAGACCGACGAAGAGGGGCGCGCCCTCTTGCAGCAACTCGGCATGCCGTTCCGGGCCGCCTGAGGCTGCTCCTTTAGAATTCCAAGAAGAAGAGCACAGAGGAAAACCATGGCGCGTGCTTCTCAATTCGCGAAACTCAATCGCAAGCCCAAGTTCCCGGTTCGACACCGCAATCGTTGCAAGGTGTGCGGCCGAGCTCGCGGCTACTATCGCAAGTTCGAGCTTTGCAGGATTTGTTTCCGGATGTTCTCGCTTCGCGGCGAGATCCCCGGCGTGATCAAGGCGAGCTGGTGATCCCATGATGACCGATCCGATCGCGGACATGCTCACCCGCATCCGCAATGCCTCGATGGCTCGCCACGAGCGCGCCGAGATGCCGCACTCGCGCCTGAAGGAGCACCTCGCCGGGGTTCTCAAGGCCGAGGGCTACCTCGACGACGTGCGCGTGAGCGACGGCGACGAACCCCAGAAGACGCTGACCGTCGTGCTCCGCTACGGGCGCGAGCGCAAGTCGGCCATCGACGGCATCCGCCGCGTGTCGACGCCGGGTCGCCGCGTCTACGTTCGCCACGACCGGATCGACCGCGTGTGCTCCGGCATGGGCGTGTCGATCCTCAGCACCAGCCGCGGCGTCATGACCGATCGCGAGGCGCGCAAGCAGCGGGTGGGCGGCGAGCTCCTCTGCGAGGTTTGGTGAGTTCATGACGACGCAGGAAGTCACCCGCGAGCTGACTCGCAGCCTCCGGCCCAAGCCGGAGCGCACGTACCAGGCGCGCATCGGCAAGCGCCCGATCCCGCTGCCCAAGGGCGTCACCGCGACGCTCAAGGACCGGACGGTCGAGATCAAGGGCCCGAAGGGGACCCTGACGCGCGAGTTGCCGCCCAACACGATCCTCAAGCTCGACGCGGCCGGCCTTACGCTCACCTCGACCCTCGAGGGCCGCGACGGCTCGCGCTTCCAGGGCCTCGCCCGGGCGCTCCTCGCGGCGATGGTCCTCGGCGTCGCCGAGGGATACACGAAGACCTTGCAGCTCGTGGGCACCGGCTACCGCGCCGAGCTCAAGGGGCAGGCGGTGAACCTGGCCCTCGGGTTCTCGCATCCGATCCTGTTCCCGCTGCCGAAGGGGGTCAAATGCGAGATCCCGGCAGACTCGAAGGGGACTCTCTTGATCCTCACCGGCTCCGACAAGGAAGTGATGGGTCAGACCGCCGCCAAGATCCGTGGGTTCCGGCCGCCGGAGCCTTACGGTGGCAAGGGCGTGCGGTATCAAGGCGAGAAGGTCCGCGAAAAGGCGGGCAAGGCCGCGAAGGCCGGAGGGAAGTGACGCCATGGCGATGCAAATCGTGGGGCGAGAGCGCCGGAAACTCAGGATCCGGCGAAAGATCAGCGGCACGGCCGAGAGGCCGCGCCTCAGCGTGTTCCGGAGCGCCCGGCACATCTACGCGCAGGTGGTCGACGACGTGAACGGCAAGACCGTCGCGCACGCCTCCACCCTGTCGCGCGACGTGCGCACGGCCATCTCCGAGTCGACCAAGGTCGACGCGGCCAAGAGCGTCGGCCAGGCCATTGCCAAGCTGCTGCTCGAGAAGGGCGTCGACAGCGTGGTCTTCGACCGTAACGGCTACCTCTACCACGGGCGTGTTCGCGCGCTGGCCGACGCCGCTCGAGCGGCCGGCCTCAAGTTTTGATCACGAGCTAGCGGAGACACACGATGGCTTTCGAAAACGCCCGGTCGGACGCATTTCAGATCGACGAAGAGAAGCTCAAGGAGCGCGTCATCTACATCAACCGCGTGGCCAAGGTCGTCAAAGGCGGCCGGCGCTTCAGCTTCAGCGCGCTCGTCGTCGTGGGCGACGAGGCGGGTCACGTCGGGGTGGGGCTCGGCAAGGCGAACGAAGTGCCGGAGGCCATCCGCAAGGGGAATGACCAGGCGCGGAAGAACGTCTTCAAGGTACCCCTCGATGGAGTCACGGTCCCGCACGAGACGCTCGGGCACTTCGGGGCCGGTCGCGTGTTCCTGAAGCCGGCCTCGCCGGGAACGGGCGTCATCGCCGGCGGCGCGGTTCGCGCCGTCGTCGAGAGCGCCGGGATCCACGACATCCTCACCAAGTGCCTCGGCAGCTCGAACCCGCACAACGTGGTCCGCGCCACGATCGCGGCGCTCCGCTCGCTCCGCAGCCTCGAGCAGGTCGCGAACAAGCGCGGCAAGCAAGTCGATGACATCATCGAGCGCAAGGCCGCGCCGGCCGTGCAGCCGGCCGTTTGAGGGATGCCATGAAGTCGCTTCGAGTGACCCAGAAGAAGAGCACCATCGGCCAGCAGGACTCCATGCGCCTCACCCTTCACGGGCTCGGCCTCAAGGGGCCCGGTACGACCGTGGTCGTGAGCAACACCCCGTCGTTTCGGGGCGCGATCAAGAAGGTCATGCACTTGATCAGCGTCGAGGAGGTCGATCATGGCTGACACGTTGAGCAACCTGGCGAAGCCCGCCGGCGCCACCCGCGAGAAGGTCCGCCTGGGCCGTGGTCCCGGTTCGGGCCTCGGCAAGACGTCCGGTCGCGGCCAGAAGGGCCAGTACGCCCGCAGTCGCGGGTTCAAGCCCCACTTCGAAGGCGGTCAGACGCCTCTGCAGCGCAGGCTGCCGAAGCGCGGGTTCAAGAACACGGCATTCGCGAAGATCACGATCGAAGTGAACGTCGGCGACCTCGACGGCTTCACTGCCGGCGCCAACGTCGACGAGTCGGCGCTCGTGGCCCACGGCCTCGTTCGCGGCCGCTACGACCGCATCAAGGTGCTCGGCTCGGGCGAGATCACCAAGCCCGTGACCGTGACGGCGCACGCGTTCTCGAAGTCGGCCGCGGCCAAGATCGAGAAGGCGGGCGGCAAGGTCGTCCTCCTCACGCCGGGCGCCGGCGCGTCTGCGGAACGCAACGCGTAAGCGGCGCTCGAGATCGCCGCCGAGCCATGTCCGCCCTCTCCGCCTTCGCCAACATCGGGAAAGTCCCCGAGCTCCGCAGGCGCATCCTCTTCACGGTGGTCCTGCTGGCGGTTTACCGCATCGGCGTCTTCGTGACGATCCCGGGTGTGGACCGCACCGTGATGAATGCGGTCATCCACAAGCAGGGCGCGGGGCTCTTTGGCCTCTTCAACATGTTCAGCGGAGGGGCCTTCGGCAACCTCTCGATCTTCGCGCTCGGCATCATGCCGTACGTCAGCGCGAGCATCATCCTCCAGCTCTTGACGATGGTCTTCAAGCCGCTCGACGAGCTCCGCAAAGAGGGCGAGCAGGGGCAGCGGAAGATCAACCAGTACACGCGCTACGGCACGATCGTGCTGTCTCTCGTGCAGGCCTTCGGCATCGCGATGAGCCTCGAGGCGATGAACAACGGCGACCTGTCCGACTCGTCGGCCGTGGGCGACGTCGTGACCCACGGCGGCTGGGGCTTTCGCCTCATGAGCATGCTGACGCTCACGACGGGCACCGCCTTCATGATGTGGGTGGGAGAGCAGATCACCGAGCGCGGGATCGGCAACGGCATCTCGCTCCTCATCTTCGCGGGCATCGTGGACGGGATCCCCGAGGGGGTCTTCAGCTACTTCGCGACCAACAAGGGCAACATCGAGCCGCTCAAGCTCGCGTTCGTCGTCGTCACCATCCTCGCGACGGTCGCCACCATCGTCTTTTTCGAGCGGGCGCAGCGGCGTATCCCCATCTACTACGCGCGGCGCACCGTCGGCCGGCGTGTCTACGGCGGGCAGACGGCGCACCTGCCGCTCCGCGTGAACACGAGCGGCACCATCCCGCCGATCTTCGCGTCGTCGTTGCTGATGTTCCCGGCCACGCTCGCGAACTTCAAGGTTCCGGGGATGGCGCAGCTCCAGTCGATGCTCCAGCGGGGCGACTGGGCGTTCAACACGTTCTACGTGCTGCTCATCATCTTCTTCTGCCACTTCTACACGGCGGTCACCTTCCAGCCGGTCGACGTGGCCGACAACCTGAAGAAGCAGCAGGCGTTCATCCCGAGCGTGCGACAGGGCAAGCAGACGGCCGACTACATCGACTACGTGCTCACGCGCATCACGTTCGGCGGATCGCTCTACGTCGCCGTCGTGTGCATCGTCCCGACGATCATCGCGCAGGGCTTCCACGTCCCGTTCCGCATGGGCGGGACGTCGATCATGATCGTTGTCGGCGTCGCGCTCGACACGGTCAACCAGATCGAAGCGCACCTCATCACGAGGAACTACGAGGGGCTTTCGGGCGGCGGAGCGCGCACTTCGCGCATCCGCGTGCGAAAGGATTGAGGGGACTCTCCATGCGGCTCATATTCGTCGGACCGCCCGGTGCGGGCAAGGGAACGCAGGCCAAGGTCGTCTGCGTCAAGGCGGGGATCGTGCAGATCTCCACGGGCGACATGCTCCGCGCCGCCAAGGTCGCGGGGAAGCTCCCGGCCGACCTGGTGACGAAGATGGCGGCCGGCTCGCTCGTGCCCGACGACGTGGTCATCAGCCTGATCGACGAGCGAACGAAGGCGCCCGACTGCGCGAACGGCTTCTTGCTCGACGGGTTCCCCCGCACGGCCCCCCAGGCCGAGGCGCTGGGAAAGCTGCTCGCAGCGCGGGGGCAGGCGCTCGACGTCGTGCTCGCGCTCGAGGTACCGGCCGACCTCCTGATCGAGCGAGCAGTGCTCCGGCGGACCGATAAACGCACTGGACAGATTTACCACTTGAAGTATAGCCCTCCTCCCCCCGGGGCCGACCTCGAGCACCGGGCCGACGATCTCGAAGAGGTCGTCAGGAAGCGCGTGGAGACTTACGAGGCGATGACCGCCGAGCTGCTCCCTTACTACGAGGGGCTCGGCATCCTGAAACGAGTGAACGGAGTTGGGAGCGTAGAAGAGGTCACAGGCCGCATACTCGCAGCGCTCGGCGAGTACTTGGCCCGGTGACCTCGTCGATGAGCAGAGCCGGTTACAAGGAGAATGCCGGTCCATGGTGGAGCGTCGCGAGCGAGCTCGCAAGGAACCAAAGGGAGACAAGCTCGAGTTCGACGGCGCAGTTCTCGAGGCGCTGCCGAACGCGATGTTCCGCGTGAAGTGCGACAACGATCTCGTAGTGCTGGCGACCATCAGCGGCAGGATGCGTCAGTTCTACATCCGGATTCTCCCCGGCGACCGCGTGACCGTCGAAGTGAGCCCCTACGATCCCACCCGGGGCCGGATCACGTATCGGCACAAATGAACGCGCGCCAGCGAACGAGACCGAGCGAGACCGAGCGAGACCGAGCGAGACCGAGCGAGACCGAGCTAGAGCGAGCGACCAAGGAGCAGTGAAGTGAAGGTTCGACCCAGCGTGAAGACAGTGTGCGACAAGTGCAAGGTGGTCCGCCGCAAGGGCGTCGTCCGGATCATTTGCGAGAACCCCCGTCACAAGCAGCGTCAAGGCTGAGAGAAGACAGATCATGGCTCGTATCGCAGGCGTCGACCTTCCCCGTCACAAGCATATCGTGCGTGCGCTCCCGTACCTGTTCGGCATCGGTCCGGCCGCGGCGCGCCGGATCTGCACGCTGACCGGCATCGCGCCGACCAAGCAGACCGAAGAGCTGACGGAAGGCGAGATCAAGAAGATCCGCGACGTGCTCGACGCCGACTTCAAGGTCGAGGGCGACCTCCGGCGCGAGATCCAGATGAACATCAAGCGGCTCATGGACCTCGGTTGCTACCGCGGCCTCCGGCACCGCCGCGGCCTGCCCGTCAACGGGCAGCGCACGCACACGAACGCGCGCACGCGAAAGGGCCCCCGCAAGGGCGTCCTGGCCCGCGCGCGCAAACCCACCACTTAGCCCGTTAGCCCGTCGCGAAGCCGTAGCGTTCACGTCCCCAGGAGCGAGCAGCGTTCATGTCCCAAACGAAGACCAGCAGTCCCCCCGGCCCCGGCGGCGCGTCAGGTGGCAAGGCCAAGAGCGCCAAGAAGAAGGCGAAGAAGAACATCTCGACGGGGATTGCCCACATCCAGTCGACGTTCAACAACACGGTTGTCACCATCACCGACGTGAACGGGAACACGGTCGCCTGGTCGAGCGCTGGTTCGCGCGGCTTCAAGGGCTCCCGCAAGAGCACCCCCTTCGCAGCGCAGCTCGCGGCCGAAGAGGCGGCCCGCAAGGCGATGGAGCACGGCGTGCGCTCGGTCGCCGTCTTCGTGAAGGGCCCCGGCGCCGGTCGCGAGAGCGCCCTCCGCGCGCTTCAGGGGGTGGGCTTCAAGGTCACCCTCATTCGTGACGTCACCCCGGTCCCGCACAACGGGTGCCGCCCCCCCAAGCGCCGCCGCGTCTGACCCTTCGCCCGAAGCAAGAAACGCAAGAAGAGAAGAGATCTCATGGCTCGTTATCATGGTCCCGTTTGCAAGCTTTGCCGCCGTGAGGGCGCGAAGCTCTTCTTGAAGGGCGAGCGCTGCTACACGGAGAAGTGCTCTTACACCCGCCGGCCCTATCCGCCGGGCCAGCACGGCCAGGCGCGCATCAAGCTGAGCGAGTACGCGATCCGCCTGCGCGAGAAGCAGAAGGTGCGGCGCATCTACGGCGTCGTCGAGCGCCAGTTCCAGAAGTACTACTTCAGCGCCGCGCGCCGTAAGGGCCGCACCGGCGAGCAGATGCTCGGCCTCCTCGAGTCGCGCCTCGACAGCGTCGTTCACCGCCTCGGCTTCGCGTTCACGCGCTCGCAGGCGCGTCAGCTCATCTGCCACGGCCACGTGCTGGTCAACGGCAAGCGGCTCGACATCTCGAGCGTCATCCTCCGCCCCGGTGACAAGGTCGAAATCCGGCAGAAGAGCCGCGAGGTCAAGGAGATCGTCGCGTCGCTCGCCCAGGTCGACAAGCGTCCGGTGCTCTCGTGGCTCGAGCTCGACAAGAACAATTTCGCGGGCACCTTCAAGGGCCTGCCGGTTCGCGACGAGATGAACGAGCCCTCGATTCGAGAGCAGTACGTCGTCGAGTACTACTCACGCTGACGATCGAGTTCGGGGGGAGTTCCCCTCCCCCCAAACCCCCCATCGAGTTCGGGGGGAGTTCCCCTCCCCCCAACCCCCCCCACTTCACGTAACGATTCGTAGCGAAAGACACGGGCAGATGGCGGGCGCCGCTGGCGAGCGGGTTCAAAGGCGCGCCGAGACCATCGCGTGAATTCCTGGAGACGAGAGAGAGAGCATGAGCACTTCGAACATCATCACTCGCAACTGGCGCGATCTCATTCGCCCGCGAGGCATTCACATTGAGGCCGAGACGCTCACGGAATTCTACGGCAAGTTCACCGCCGAACCTCTCGAGCGCGGCTACGGCATCACGGTCGGTAACTCGCTGCGCCGCATCCTGCTCTCGTCGCTCCAGGGCGCTGCGATCACCGCGCTCCGCGTCGAAGGCGCGCTCCACGAGTTCACGACCGTAGGCGACGTCGTCGAGGACGTGACCGAAATCGTCCTGAACCTCAAAGAGGTCGTGCTCAAGGCGGCGACTGCGAAGACCTACACGGTCCGCATCGACAAAGAAGGTCCGGGCGTCGTGCACGCGCGCGACATCCAGCTGGTCGACGGGCTCCAGGTCCTGAACCCCGACCACGTCGTGGCCACCCTCGACAAGAAGGGCCCGCTCTCGATGGAGCTGACGGTCAACGTCGGCCGCGGCTACGTCCCCGCCGAGCGCAACAAGACGCCGGGGATGTCGATCGGGACGATCCCCATCGACGCGCTCTTCTCGCCGGTCCGCAAGGTCAACTACACCGTGACCAACGCGCGCGTCGGTCAGCAGACCGACTACGACAAGCTCACGCTCGAAGTGTGGACGAACGGGAGCGTGAAGCCCCAGGACGCGGTCGCCTACGCGGCCAAGATCCTGAAGGAGCAGCTCTCGATCTTCATCAACTTCGAAGAGGCCGAAGAGGCGCAGTACGCTCCTTCGGGCGCCGAAGAAGAGCCGCTCAACGAGAACCTCTTTCGCAGCGTCGACGAGCTCGAGCTCAGCGTTCGCAGCGCGAACTGCCTGCAGAACGCGAACATCCAGCTCATCGGCGAGCTCGTTCAGCGCACCGAGCAGGACATGCTCAAGACGAAGAACTTCGGCCGCAAGAGCCTCAAGGAGATCAAAGAGATCCTTGCGAACATGGGCCTCTCGCTCGGCATGAAGATCGACAGCTGGCCCCAGATGCTCGAGCGCTGGAAGCAGCAGCAGCAGCAAAACTAACGATCGAGTAAGCCGAGGAAGCGATGCGCCACAAGAATTCGGGTCGCAAGTTCGACCGAAACACCAGCAGCCGGCGCGCCATGTTGCGCAATCTGACGGCCAACTTGATCTTGCACGAAAAGATCGAGACCACCGACGCGAAGGCCAAGGAGTTGCGGCGTGTCGCCGAGCGACTCATCACCAAGGCTCGACGCCTGGGGACGGTCGCGTACACGGTGCAGGCGGAGCTCTCTCCGGCTGACCGCGCGCGCCGGCTCGCCGCATCGCGGATGATCGCCGCCTACATTCCCCGCTTCGGCGTTCGCGTCGAGACGGGCGGGGCGACCAAGCGCGTCGATCTCGTCGAGAAGGTGCTGCTCGACCTCTCGCGCCGCTTCGCGACGCGACCGGGCGGGTACACGCGCATCGTCAAGTTCGGCCCGCGCCGCGGCGACAACGCCCCGATTTCGCTCATCGAGCTCCTCGGCGACGGGTCCGACGAGGCCGAGGTGGCCGGCACCAGCGGCGCGAAAGCGACCGCGTCGTCCACGAAGACCGCGACGGCCGCGGCGCCCACGGCGGGAGCCAAGGTCGAATAGCCAACGCCTCTCTCTCGCTCGAGAGGGAGAGAAAGCGCCGCAGAGCCGCAAAGGGCGCAGAGGGCAGAAGGTTTTGCGGGCGCTCGGCGCACTGGCGCAGATCGGATCCGCCGCGCAGCTAGCGAGCCTTCGACCCCAATCTCTGCTCTGTGTCCTCTGCGCCTCCGCGGCTTCTCCTTCTCTCCCAAGGGGAGCCAGAAGTTTGCCGGAAGTCTGCGGATTCGCTAGTTGAAATACCGGAAGGCGAAGCTCGGATACCACGGCCATGGCGACGAAGCGTGTTCAGGTCATCGTCCGCGGACGGGTCACGGGTGTTTTCTTTCGAGCCGCCACCCAGCGCGAGGCGCGTCGATTGGGGGTCACCGGCTGGGTCAAGAACCGGCCCGACGGCACCATCGAGATCGTCGCCGAGGGTGAAGAAGAGGCCATCAAGGAGATCGTCTCCTGGGCCCACCACGGGCCCTCGGCCGCGCGGGTCGACGACATCGACGTGCGCTGGCGCGGGTATACCGGTGAGTTCTCGGACTTTCGCATCATCGCCTGACGCGCATGGGCGAGGGACGCGGCGAGGGGACGCGGCGAGGGGACGCGGCGAGGGGACGCGGCGAGGGGACGCAAGTGGGCGTCGTCGAGACCTCGGTCGAGGGCGTGGGGCTCCACTCGGGTCGACGGGTCCGCGTGGTGCTGCGCGCGCGAAGGGGACCGGTCACCGTTCGCGTCGCCGCGATCGAGGCGCACATCGACGAGCTCTCGGTCGCGTCGACGTCACGCGCGACGTCCGTCGAAGCGCACGGGGGAGCGCTCCGGCTCGGGACCGTCGAGCACGCGTTCGCCGCGCTCGGCGGGCTCGGGATCTACGAAGGCCTCGGGCTGGACGTCGTGGGCCCCGAGTTGCCGCTCCTCGACGGCGGCGCGTCGGCCTGGTGCGACGCCATCGACGCGCTCGGCGTGGCCGCGTCGACGCCTCGAGCCCGGGTGGCCCGGCGGGCGGTCTTCGACATCGGGTCGAGCCGCTACGAGTTCACGCCCGGCGACCGCGTCGCGCTCGAGGCGCGACTCGAACTCGACGGGTTCGACGAGCGCGTCGTGGCGCCGGAGGCGCGCTGGGACGGGACCCCCGCGGACTTCCGCGCGCGCATCGCGCCGGCGCGCACGTTCGCGCTCGGGTGCCATCTCGATGAGCTGGCGGCCGCGGGGCTCGCGCGCAACGTCGATCCCGAGTCGGTCGTGGTCCTCACGCCAAGCGGGGCTCATTACGCGGGCCGGCCGTTCGAACCCGACGAGCCCGTTCGCCACAAGCTGCTCGACCTGATCGGGGACCTCTACCTCTACGGCGGGCCTCCGGTGGGGCACGTGCGAGCCGTTCGCCCGGGGCACGCCGCGAACGCCGAGGTCATGCGGCGGGCGCGCGAAGAGGGGGTCGTCATCGGCCCGTAACGTCACCGCAGGGATGTTAGAAGCGGGGGGTGCGCGTCTTCTCGGGGCGGAGTGCAGCCGCTGCGCTCGCGACGTCTGCGGCGATCGCCGGGACGTGCGGGCCCGTGCCCGCGTTCGGCGCGGACACGGGCGGGCGCCCGGACAGCTCCACGGAAACGGACCCGTACGCCGTGCCGGCGGCGCCCCGGCCGCCGACGCTTCCCGAGCTGACCCACTCCGAGACCGAAGGGACGCTCGAGGCCACGGCCGGAGCGATCTTGCCGAACACGGGCGGCGGGTTCACGCACGCGTACGCGCAGCGGCTGAGCGTCGAGGTCCCCGTGGGGCTGCGTCGCTGGTACGTGGGCGCCGAGTACGAGCTTGCCACCGGCGACGGCCGCGTGGTGAGCGGCAACCTCGCGCTCGGCGGCCGCACGCTCTGGGCGACGCGTACGGGCCTGGCCTTCGGTGGGGGCCTGAGCCTCATCGTGCCGACGGCGGTCTTCGACACCCAGGGGCCGGCGGCGTCCACGGCGCTCGCCGCGGCCACGCTCCGGCCGTGGGACGTATCGTTCTTCACGCCCAGCGCCTTCGGCGCGCGGCCCTTCGTCGACGTGCGAGCCATCGACGGCAAGTTCGTCGCGCAGTTTCGGCAGTCCCTCGACGTGCTCGACACCGGCGGCAGGCTCGCGCTCTACGCGACCGTGGGGGTTTACCTCGGCCTCTGGGCCACCCACGAGATCGCCGCCGGCATCGAGGCCTTCGAGGCGTACGCCATCAGCGTCGACAATGTCGACGACGGCAAGCGAGCCACGGTCGTCATCTCCCCGAACGTGCGCCTGGTCTTGCCGTGGGTCGAACCCGCCATCAGCGCTTTCACGAACATCGGCACCCCGCTGCAGGGCGCGAGCGACCGCATCTGGGGCTTCCGCCTCGCCTTCACCGTGGTCTACGACCCGAGCCGCGCCCTGGGCGTCCGCACCAAGGCCAGCGACGACAGCCCCCCCGCCGCTCCCCCCGGCACGATGGTCCCTACCGGCTCCGTTCGCTGAACGCTCCGCCCGGGGGAGGGAGATGGGCCGCAGAGGGCGCAGAGCAGAGAGGGGGGTCGAAGGCTCGCGCCTGCGCGGCGGATCCGATCTGCGCTAGCGTGCCCAGCGCGCGCAAAACCCTCTGCGCCCTCTGCGCCCTCTGCGGCCCATCTCTCCTCTCGGCCAGAGCGCTCAGTCGTCGGGCAGAGCCGTCAGTTGATGGCGGTCTGGCTCTCGGTTTGTTTGCGGCCTTCGGCGCGGCCCCGAGCGGTCTGGCGCTCGAGGGCGGCTCGCACGAAGCGCGCGAAGAGAGGGTGCGGGGCCGCGGGGCGGCTCTTGAACTCGGGGTGGAACTGGCAGCCGACGAAGAACGGGTGATCGCGGAGCTCGACCATCTCGACGAGGCGCTTGTCGGGCGACGTACCGCTCAGGACCAGGCCGGCCGCCGCCAGCTTCTCGCGGTAGTCGTTGGCGAACTCGTAGCGATGCCGGTGACGTTCGCTGATCTCGGTCGTGCCGTAGGCGTCGGCCGCGATCGTTCCCGGAACCAGGACGCACGGGTACGCGCCGAGGCGCATCGTCGCGCCCTTCATTCGCACGCCGCGCTGGTCGGGCATGAGATCGATCACCGCGTGGGGCGTGTCCTTGTCGAACTCGCTCGAGTTGGCGCCCGCGAGGCCCGCGACGTCTCGCGCGAACTCGATCACCGCGAGCTGCATGCCAAGGCAGATGCCGAAGAAGGGGACGCGGTTCGTTCGCGCGTAGCCGATCGCGGCGATCTTTCCCTCGGTCCCGCGATCGCCGAAGCCCCCGGGCACGAGCACCGCGTCGAGGCCCGAGAGCAGCGCTTCGGGGCCCTGCTGCTCGACCTGCTCGGAGTCGATGTACTCGAGCTCGACCTTGCACTCGTTGTCGAGCCCGCCGTGGACGAGCGCCTCGTGGAGCGACTTGTACGAGTCCTTGAGATGAACGTACTTGCCCACGATGCCGATCTTGATCGTCCCGCGCGGCGCGTTCTTGAACCGGCTGACCACGCGCTGCCACGAGACGAGGTCCGGCGCGCGGCTCCAGATGTTCAGGCGCTCGCAGATCAGCTCGTCGAGGCCCTCGGCGTGCAGCATCAGCGGCACTTCGTAGATGCAGTTGACGTCCATCGCGCCGATGACGGCTTCGACGGCGACGTTCGAGAAGAGCGCGATCTTGTCCTTGACCGCCCGCGACAGCGGCATCTGCGTCCGGCAGAGGAGCACGTCGGGCTGGATGCCGATCTCGCGCATCTCTTTGACCGAGTGCTGCGTGGGCTTCGTCTTCAGCTCGCCCGCCGTCGGGATGTACGGCACGAGCGTCACGTGGATGTTGAGTGCGTTCTGCGGGCCCGCCTCGAGCTTCATCTGGCGAACGGCCTCGAGGAACGGCAGCGACTCGATGTCGCCCGCGGTGCCGCCGATCTCGATGATCGCGACGTCGACCCCCTCGGTCGCGTCGCGCACGCGGCTCTTGATCTCGTCGGTGATGTGCGGGATCACCTGCACCGTCGCCCCGAGGTACTCGCCGCGTCGCTCCTTCGAGATGACGCTCTCGTAGATGCGCCCCGTGGTGAAGTTGTGCTGCCGGGTCATGCGCGCCGTGGTAAAGCGCTCGTAGTGCCCGAGATCGAGATCCGTCTCGGCGCCGTCGTCGGTGACGAACACCTCGCCGTGCTGGTAAGGGCTCATCGTCCCGGGATCGACGTTGATGTAGGGGTCGAGTTTCACGTGCGTGACCCTCAACCCGCGCGCTTCCAGCAGCGCTCCCACCGACGCACTGGCGAGCCCCTTCCCGATGGAAGAGACCACGCCTCCCGTGACGAACACATACTTGGTGGGCTTCCGGCTCATGCCGGGAATTCTGATTAGCACACTGCGTCGACCCGCGCGAGGGGGCTCGACGGTGCAAGGAGCACGCGTCGAGCCCGGCCCTGCGGGATGGACCCCGTCACGCGGGATGGAGCCGCTTTCCGCTTACGATGCGTCGCTGACGGCGTTCTTCAGCCCTTCCCACTCCTTGTCGAGGCGCGCCTTCGAGTCGTCCCACGTGGAGGCGGTCGACGTCTGGATCGACCGGAAGTCCGCGCCGAACGACGCGCGCTGCGCGCGGATCGAGGGGATCTTCGCGTCGAGATCCGCCTTGGCCTTGCCGGTGGCGGTCTTCTGGTTGGCCTCGAGCTTCGCGATCTTGGCGTCGAGATCGTCGAGGTCCGACTGGCGATCGTGGCGATAGCTCTCGCGCGTCTTGTCGAAGTCCACCTGCGCCGTGGCGACCTTCTGGTTCATGTCGGCCTGCGCGGACGCGGACTCGCGAGCCGCGCGGTTCTGCTGGTCGGCATTGTCTTGAGCAGCCTTCTGCTCCTTCTGTTGCTCTTCGACTCCAGGCTTGTCGCAGGCGACGACGTTGGTCAGCAGCGCCGCGGCGAGAGCGAACGTTCCAGCATAGCGAATCATGTTTCGTACCTCCGTCGCACTGACAGTGCAGTCGGCGTGCCGCGCCTGCGGCTGAGTGAAAACGGCGGGAAATTGGCCGGAAACACGAGACCTTTTCGCCGCACTCGGGTCCGCGCGCGACGTTTGTACGCGCGCTCGAGCCGCGAAGAGCGGTCACGGCAGTCGAGCGAGGCCGAGCCAGCGCCCTTCGGCGCTCGGAACGAACGCGCGCGCGCGCACGCTGGTCACGACGATCTGGTCTTCGTGCCAGAGGGGCACGAGGTGCATCGCGTCGCGTTCGTAGGCTTCGAGGCGCGCGTAGATCGCGCGCCGCGCGTCGGGATCGAGCGTGCGATCGCCGTCGTCGAGGAGCGCGTCGAGCGTCGCGTCGTTGACGCGCCCGCGGTTGGCACCGGCGGGCGGCACGAACGCGCCGTGGAGGAACCCTCGCAAGACGTTGGGTTCGGTCATCTCGGGGAGCTGGAGGATCGCCAGGTCGAAGTCGCCGCCGTTCAAGCGCGCGATCATCGTCCCGAGTTCGAGCGGGATCACGTCGACGTCGAGGCCGGCGTCGGCGAGCCCCTGGCTGATGACGCGCGCGATGTCGCCGCGCAGGCGCTCGGTCGACGTGAGCAGCGTCATACGGCGATGCGACGCGCCCAGCACGGCGCGGGCGGCGACGGGGTCGAACGGCAGCGATGGCGCGTCGGCGTGGGCCCAGAGCGACGGCGCGATGAGCCCGCGGGCCGGCTGCGCCCGCCCGTCGAGGAGCGTCGCGCAGATCATCGCCCGGTCGATGGCGGCCGACAGCGCGCGGCGAAAGCGCGCGTCGTCGAGCGGCGCGCGCTCCTCTTCGAGGACCATGTACGTGAGGTTGGCGCCGGGGCGCGACGCGACGGCGAGGCCCGCCTGCGCCGCCATGGCCGGGAGGAGCGTCGGCGACACCAGGTTCACCGCGACGTCGGCGCGCCCCGCTTCGAGCCGGAGCGCGCGCGCGTTCTCGTCGTGCACGACGCGCAGGGTCACGGGCTGCGACGGTCGTGGCAGCGCGCCGGCGACTGCGGGCACGAGGCGCACTTCGCCCGGCGACGCGCTCTCGATCACGTAGGGCCCCAGGCCGTCGAGCGCCCCGTCGGGAGACGGCGGCGAGAAGGCCTGGTCCGCGCGCAGGATCGGGAGCTCGAGATCGGTGAGCAGCGTCGCGTGCGGGCGGGCGAGCCGCACGACGACCGCGTGGTCGCCCTGCTCGGTCGCGTCCGCGATGGCCTCGACGACGCTCGCGTGCCGCGATCCCACCGCAGGGGACGCGAACGCTCGCAGCGTCGCCACCACGTCGCGCGCGCGAAGCGGCGCGCCCGAATGAAATCGAACGTCGTCGCGGAGCTCGAGCTCGAGGGTCGACGGGTCGATCCACCGCCAGCCGCGCGCGAGGTACGGCAGGGGAGCGAGGGTGTCGGGATCGAGCCGCACGAGCCCCGCGTGCACGAGGCGGGTCGTTCGCATCCCGACGGCGTCGGTCACGTAGCGGGGGTCGAGGGTCTCCGGATCGCTGGCGACGAGGACCTCGAGGGGCTCGTCGGACGCGCCGGCCTGGCGGTCCGCGTGCGGCCCGCGCCCGCAGGCGGCCACCGACGCGGCCACGAGGAGCCCTTCCCACCCAGCCCGGCGCAGTCTAGAGAGGGCGTCGGCGGTCCTCGCCGCAGTTCTCTTCATGCGTCGCACAGCCAATCCGTTCGCGTTCGCGTTCGCGCTCGCGTGCGCCGTCGCTCTCTTCGCGCCCGACGTGGCCCCCGGGCCGGCCGCGCCCTCGACCGCCGCGCCGGCCAGCGACACGGTCCCCGAGCTCGACGCAGCGGCCCGTGCGATCGCGTCCGACCGCGTGCTCTCGGGAGCGAGCGTGGGGATCGCGATCCTCGACGTCGATTCGGGGCGCATGCTGGCGGCGGTCAACGAGCACCTTGCACTCAACCCCGCGTCGAATGCCAAACTTTATACGGCGGGCGCGGCGCTCGCGACGCTCCACGGCGAGCACCGCTACGAGACCACGCTCTCCGGCCGGCTCGACGGCGAGGCCGTGGGCGGGCTCGCCCTGCGCGGCTACGGCGATCCGTCGCTGGCCACCGAAGACCTGTGGGCCCTCGTGCAGGAGCTGAAGGCCTACGGCGTCACCCGCGTCGACGGAGACATCGCCGTCGATCAGACCTTCTACGACGACCAGACGACCCCGGTCGCCTTCGAGCAGCAACCGAACGAGTGGGCGTCGTTCCGGGCGCCCATCAGCGCCGTGGCGCTCGACGAGAACTGCGTCACCCTGACGGTGCGGCCTGCCGGGGGCGGCACCGCGCGCGTGGAGTTCGATCCGCCGGGCTTCGTCGATGTCGACGGGACGATCCGGACCGCGGCGTCGGGAGGGGCCGACACCGTCGAGCTCGCGCTCTCGGCCAACGGCGCGCGCCTCGCCGCGCACGTCAGCGGGGCCATCTCGGCCGACTCGCGCCTCGTGCGTTACACCCGTCGCGTCGAAGACCCTCGCTTGCTCGCGGGGTACGCCTTGCAAGCGCTGCTCGACAAGGCGGGCATCAAGGTCGCGCACGGCGTGAAGCTCGGCGAGGCGCGGGGCCACGTGCTCGCCAAGCACCTGTCGGAGCCGCTCTCGTCGCTCCTCTATTCACTCGGCAAGCAGAGCGACAACTTCTACGCCGAGATGATCTTCCGGAGCCTGGCGGGCGAGGGAAAAGCGCGCCCGGCCAAGAGCGCCGACTCGACGCAGCTCGTCGCCGAGTGGCTCGATCGCATCGGAGCGAGCGACCCCGGCGTCGTCCTCAAGAACGGCTCGGGTCTCTTCGACGCCGACCGCGTGACCGCGTCGAGCACGGTGCGCCTGCTGCGCTGGGCCTGGCACTCGGCCGACGTCCAGCCCGAGTACGTCGCCCAGCTCTCGGTCGGCGGCGTCGACGGCACGCTTCGCAAGCGCTTTCGCGGCGAGCTCACGAAGCGCCGCGTCCGCGCGAAGACCGGGACCCTCGACGACGTCATCGCCCTCAGCGGATACGTCCTCCGCGACGGGGGCCGCGGCCCCGTCGCCTTCTCGCTGTTCTTCAACCACGTGGGCGGCAAGCAAGACGGCGCGCGCCACGCCGCCGACCGCCTCGTCGATCTCATCGCGCGCTGGACCCAGCACGGTTGACCCGGGACACCGCAAAGGCGCAGAGGCGCGAAGATTCGGCTGGAGGAGAGCGACCCGATCGGGCCGGCGAGGTGCCTGTCGAACCTCCCGCACGCGCCCGCCGTGTGCGCAAAACCCCAATCTTGGCGTTTTGGCGCCTTGCGGTTTCTCCGGGCTAGTCGCGCATGTGCTTGCGGATTTTGCCCAGGGCTTGCTCCTGGAGCTGGCGGATCCGTTCGCGCGAGAGGTTGTACTTGTCGCCGATCTCCTTGAGCGTGAGCTCGTCTTCGTCGTCGAGGCCGAAGCGCCAGCGGATGATGCGCGACTCGATCGGCGTCAGCGTCGTCAGCAGGCGGCGGACCTCCGAGTTCCACTTGTGGTTCGCGAGCGAGTCGTAGGGCGAGAGCGCGCCGTCGTCTTGCAGGAAGTCGATGAACTTCCGGCCGTCTTCGTCGCCCACCGGGCGGTCGAGCGAGAACGGCGTCTCGGCCCACGAGCCCTTGACCTTGTCGAGCTTCTCCTGGGGAATCCCGGTCTCGTGTTCCAGCTCGCCGAGCGTGGGGTCACGGCCGGTTCGCGCCAGCACCGCCTGCGTCGCGCGCTGGATGCGGTTGTGGGTGTCGAGCATGTGCACCGGGATCCGCACCGCGCGGCCCTTGTCGGCGAGCGCGCGGCTGATCGCGTGACGGATCCACCACGACGCGTAGGTGGAGAAGCGATACCCGCGCGTGTGGTCGAAGCGCTCGACCGCCTTCATCAGGCCGATGTTGCCCTCTTGAATGAGGTCGATGAGGGGGAGGCGTCCGCGGTTGTACCGGCGCGCGATCGAGACGACGAGGCGCAAGTTCGCCTTCACGAATTTGTTCTTCACGACGCGCGAGTGCGCGGCCGCCGCCGTCATCTTCTCGACGTATTTCTTGAAGCTCGCGGTCGCGAGAAGGTGGGGCGCGCCCCGCGCCGCCGTCGCGTCGCTTTCTTCGGCCTCGTCGAGGTCGGCCTCTTGCTGCGCCTCGTCGGGCGCCACGCCGAGCCGTCGCGCCGCCTCTTCGGCGTGCGCGATCCACAGGCGGTCGCTGTCGGCGAGGCGGATCGCCTTCCCGAGCGAGACGCAGTGGGCGCGGTACCTCTTGTCTTGCTCGCGCGTCAGCTTGTTGTGTTGCTTGCGGAACGTTCGCAGCGCCTTCCGCAGCTCTTCGAGCTGCGGAAGCGCAAGGGCCTCGTCGCCCGTGGGCAGATCTTTCTCGAGGGCGTCGAGCGCGCTGTCGCCGGCGGCGTGGTAGCTCAGGATGGCGGCCCATTGCTCGACCTCGGCGTCTTCGACGCCGATCGCGGTCTGGAGCTCTTCTTCCGGGCCCATCACCGGGTGCGTGGCCATCTCGCGGAAGTAACGGGCGAGCATCGAGTCGCCGCCGCCCTCTTCGATCTCCTTGTCGGTCGGCGCCTTGCGCGGCGAGAGGGTCGAGCCGCGCTCGGCTCCGCCCTCGGCGGGCGCCGTCTCGAGATCGAACTCGTCTTCGATCAGCTCGATGTCGCCGCTCTGCGCGCCCGGCCCGACGGCGGGCGCGTCGCGCTCGAAGTCGTCGTCTCGGCGCGCGTCGACCGGCTGCGGTTCGCGATCTTCGCGCTTGTCGCGCTTTCCGTGCGCACCTCGCGCCGACTTGGCAGTCGCGACAGGATGGAGCGGCGCGTTGACGCGGCCTCGTTCATGGCCGGCGACCGTTGCAGCGCTGCTCTTGCTCTTGCTCATGACCAGTGCTCCCTCGCTTTCGAGCGGGTGGGCGGGTGGATTGGAACGCTTCGATCGACTCGGTGCGGCAAGGTCTCGACTTGCCGACGCCGACGTTCCCTCCTCGGTCGATGCACCTCTCGTACCCCGCAACTTCTTCGCCGGCCGCGCGTCGGGAGTGCTCCCACGACCGGCCACGACGCCGCCCGTGCGTGCGTCGCGCGGGCTGTGTGCAGGGGGGGAGGGGCGTCCTGTCCGGGGCATCGAGTTTGCGGAGCGGGTCTGCCGACGCAAGTACGCAAGGTACGATGGCCGGCTCGGCGACGATCCCTCAACGGGTTATGGATGAGACGCCATGTCGAGATCGGTCGCGAGGTTCTACGTAGAAAGGTTAGGGCGGGTTTTTCACGGCGTCCCGCGCCTCGTGGCGTTCGCTCTCGCCTCTGCGATGCACGCCATCGGCCACGCCCTCGTGGCGCTGGTCGCTGGGGCCGTTGCCCTCTCGATGACACAAGGCATGGCGCACCTCTCGAATGTATTGGGTGCGCGGCCACCATCGTTCGATCTCTCGGGCGCGCCGATCGGCGACGGTTTGTCGGCCGACCGTGCACTTTTCCTCTCGGCCGTGGGTCTTGCGGTCGTCCTCGTCAAGGGAGCGGCCGGGGCGTACGCGGGGTTCGTTCAAGCCCGGGTGGCGGGAGAGGTGGGCAGCGAGCTTCGGCTCGAGCTCCTCGATGCCCTCCTGACCGTTCACCGCTTGCACTGCCCGCGACATGGCGATCATGGGTCCAGTGTCGGTGGCACGGCTCAGGCTGTGGCGGCGCTCACCGAGCGCGTCCGTGAAGTCGAAGCGGGGCTTGAGCAAGGTTTGCTTGGCGGTGCGCGTGCTGTGGCGCAGCTCGTGCCGATTGCTGCGCTCCTTGTGGTGCTCTCGGGGCGCATGGCGCTCGTTGCGGCGCTCGTTCTTGCGGCGTTCGGCTGGGTTCTGGGGCGGATCCGGGGCGGTTACCGCAGCGCGACCCGCCGCGCAGGCTGGGAACGCGAGGAGCTTCTCGAGGCCGCTGATGAAGCGGTGCGTCACGCTGACCTTTGGGTGACGTACGGCGCCGAAGCGAACGTTCGCCGGATGGTGCGGCGCCTGGGCGACGCGATCGCAGGCAGCGCGGCGCGACTTCAGGCGCGCGCGGCCCTGCTGAGCGGCGCGAACGAGGTGCTCGGAGCCGCGGCCCTGGTCGTCGCCATCGCCGCCACGCGACGCGGCTGGCTCGGCGCGGCGCCCGACGGCAAGACCCTCTTCCTGTTCGCTCTCGTCTTCTTCCTCGCCTATCGACCCCTTCGCGAGATCGCCGAGGCGCGCCTCTCGCTCGCGCGGGCGCAGGGCGCGTTCGAAGGGCTCGACGAGGTGATCGGCGGCGCCACGAGCGCGAGCTCGGGTTCGATCGAAGGCGGCCTCCCGGTCGCAGGCGCGTCCGCGAGCGACGTGTCCGGCGCTTTGCTCCGGCCCGCGTCCCTCGAGCGCCCGGCCGCGCCGGCGCCCTGGCCCTTGGCAGGGCTCGAGCTCCGTGGGCTTCGTCTTGCCCGCGGGGGCGGCGAGTCGCTCACGCTTCGCGTCGAAGCGGGGTCGATCGTCGTTCTGGCCGGGCCGACGGGCATCGGCAAGACGACGCTGCTACGCACGCTGCTCGGTCTGGACCGCGCGGCGGGGGGCGACGTGCTCTTCGGCGGCGTGTCCCTTCGCGACGCGCCGGCGGGCCCCTCGTCACGCCCCTTCGTGTGGGTGCCCCAGGATGCCCCGCTGCTCGCCGACAGCCTCGCGGCCAACGTCACGCTGGGCGCGCCGGCCGCCGATGCCCGACGCACGCTCGACGGCCTGGGAGCCGGCCACCTCGTCTCGGCGCTGGGGGACGGTCGCCTGGGTGCGGGGGGCCGAGCCGTGTCGGGAGGTGAGCGCCAGTGGATCGCGCTGGCGCGCGCGATCGCGACCGAGCAGCCGGTGCTCTTGCTCGACGAACCGACGAGCGGGCTCGACGCCGAGTCGCAGCGCCGTGTCCTCGCGGCCATCGCCCGTCTTCGCGGGAAGCGGACGGTTCTCCTCGTGACCCATCGCCCCGAGCCGATGGAGATCGCCGACGTGGTGGTGCGCCTCGACGCCCGAGGCGCTATCGAGAAGGCCGCATGACGGGGAGAGCGGCAGCCGGAGCAGGAGCCAAGACGTCCACGCTCGCGTGCGCGCCGGCGTCGGCGCTCGCACTCGTCATGTGTCTCGCGGGCGCTGCCGGGTGCGGCGTCGTCGACATCAACCGTCCGGGTCCGCCACCCCCGTGCCCCACCGACAGCGCGTCCCCGCCGGGCTCCGCGCCGGCATCCGCGCCTGCGCCCGCGCCCGCACCGGCGCCCCATCCTGCGTCCGCGTCCGCGTTCGCTCCCGCGCGCTGGAATTAAAGCAATGCCGCTCATCTCGACGGAGCGAGAGATGGGCCGCCGAGGGGCAGAGGGCGCAGAGCAGTGACGAGAATGGTTCGGTGCGCTGGTCCGGGTGTTTGGCAAGAACGGACCGCAGAGCCCGCAGCGCGAAAAGGAACCGCGGCGGAGCGAGCGCGGCAAGGTTTCGCCCTTCTCCTCGCTGCTCTGCGCCCTCAGCGCCTCTGCGGCCAATCTCTCGCTCTCGAGCGTCAGCCGATCGGGAATCGCAGACGCCAAGGCCGTTCTGGGGACCCTCAGACCTCCACGAGGGAGAGGACCGGGCCGGCCTCCACCGTCACGGCCCTCGCGCGAAAGGCGTCGCCGTCGAGCACGTAAGCGCCGTCAGCGCCCTCGAACTCGACGGCGAGCGACTGCGCGAGCGAATCGACGCGGGGCTCGCCGTCGAGGGGTCGCCCGATGAGCGCTCGCGGAAGCTGCTTCGCGAGCGCGCGCGCAGAGAGACCGCTCGCCACGAGGTGAAAGCGCTCGAGCTCCTCGCCCGCCCGGTAAGGCACGAGCATGTGAAGGCCCACGTCGCGCACGACGCTCGCCAGCACGAGGCTCCATGCTCGCGCCGCGTGCACTTCGCCGTCGACCCGGAGCGAACACCGCGCCGGCTCGAGGACGCCGCGCGCGAGCTGTCCGCCGGTGAACGAGCCGGCGAAGATCCGCGCGACGAGTCGCGCCGCCGCGCGGCGTCCTTGGCGCGGCGCCGCGTAGTACGCGTCGAAGAAGCGCACGACGAGACCCGCGCCGAAGATGAAGCCGATGCGGTCGCCGCCGCGATCGTCGCGGACGCGAAGCGTCGGCCGGCGAACGGTGCGGGCCGTGCCGTCGCACGCGGCGCGGACGACGCGCTCCGCCCACGCGCTCGCGCCCCCCTTCATGCCGAGATTGCGCGCGACGGTGCACACCGTTCCGCCGGGCGCGAGCGCGATGCGCGGGAGCACGCCGCGCGGCACGCCCGGCACGCCCGGTACCCGAGCGTCCGCGTCCGCGTACGCGCGTGCGAGCGCGCTGAGACCCGCCATGTGCGAGCCGTCGCCGCCCGCGAGAACGACCGCGTCGCTCCCTCGCGAGGCAATCGCGCGCGCGACCCGTTCGAGGTCGTCGAGATCGCTCGTCTCGTGAACTCTCGCCTGGGCCGCCTCGGCTGCCGCCACGACCACGCGCCGGAGCCCGTTGTCTGCTCGGAGCCGGCTCGCCGTGCGGTTGACGACGACGTCGGTGCCGGCGCTCACTGCGGGGATGCGGCTAGCATGCGACCCGAAATCGAGCTACGCCGTCGCGATCATGTCGGCCGCTCGCACGAACGGTTCGCGATCGCCGGCGGCGTGGAGACGAGCGGTCTTCGTGGGCGGGTTCGCGGCCGTAGTCGCGTCGGTCGTCGCGTCGTCCGCGTGCGGGGGCTCGCCCGCACTTCACGCGGCCCAGGTCGGCGATCGCTCGGGGCTTCACGCGGCGATCGCTGCGCGCGAGGGCGCGGGCACGCTCTCGAACGGCGAGGCCGCCGCCATCGCCGAGGCGGTCGTCCGCCGCGAGCTGGTCTCGGCGGCTCCCGCCGACGCCTCCGATCGCATTCGCGACGCCCTTCCATGCGCCCACGAACTCGACGCCGCGCTTGCCGATCGAATGCGGGTGCACGATGCGGCCGGGGCCGACGCGGCGCTCGCGCGCATTGCGGGCCGTGGCCTGTCGCTCGGCGATGCGCGTACGTACGCCGAGGATGCCGACGCGCGATGGCGCGCGGTGGGCGCTCGTGGGCTCGTCCGTCGTGACGATCGCGAAGCGCGTCTTCGGGCGCTCGCCGACGACTCTCCCGCCGTCCGCAGGCAAGCCGCGCGCGCCGCTCGAGACGCCGCCGACGCCGCCGACCTCGGCCTCCTCGCCGACGCGGCGCGCCTCGATCCCGAGCCCATCGTGCGAACCGAGGCCGTGCGCGCGATCGCGGAGCTGCCAGCGTCCGGAGGCGATGGCGCCGTGAACGCGCTGCGTGATTTGTGGACGACCGGCGACGATGGCCTGCGCGAGGACATCGCGCTCGCCTGGGCGAGCCCCGCGCTCTGGGATGCGGGCGGACGCGAAGCGCTTCGTGTGCTCGTCGCGTCGGGTCACGGTCCGGGTGCGATCGAAGCCGCCGCCGCAGTGCTTCGGCACGGCAACGGCAACGGCGGGCGTGAAGGCGCCGGTGAGGTGCTCGACGCCGCCGCCGGGCAGCTGGCTCGCGCGATCGCCACCGGGTCCCGCGCGACGCGCCTTCAGGCGCTCGCCGAGGCGCCCCTCGACCGGACCGACCTTCGCGAAGCCGTTCGAACCGCGTCGTCAGACGACGATCTCGAGGTGCGTGTCGGCGCGCTGTCGCGGCTGTCTCGTTTGCTGCACGGGCCCGGAGCGAGCGCACCGGACGCGACCGCCATTGCCGCCCTCGAGGGGCTCGCGCAGCCCGGCTCGGCGGTCGCGTCGCGGGCGCGCTTCGCCCTGGCCGCGGCGGGCGACCGCCGCGTGCAGTCGTGGATCGAGGCCGACTTGACGGCTTCCGCTGCCGAAGACCGGCGCGGCGCGGCCACCGCGCTCGCGAGCCTCGGGGTCTCGGCCCGCGCGGCAACCCTCCTGTCCGACGCCGACCCCTCGGTCCGCGTGCGCAGCGCGTGCACGATCGTCATGGCCGCCCGCGCCACTCATTAACTGAGGGCAACTGAGGGCGCCAGGGCGTTGACGGCGGAAAGTTGAAACCGGTGCCCCCCGGGGGTCTCGAATCTTCAACCGATCACGGCACTCGTTGACCTGGCCGTCCGGTTCACCTACCACTCGTGTCGCCATGCGCTCGCACCTGCTCATCCTTTCGCTCACGATGGCGCTCGGACTCGGATCGTCGGGCTGCATCAAGAAAGTGCTGGTCGACGGGCAGATTCAATCCACTCGATACGCCGCAAGCGCCGCAGACACGATTGGCGACTACGAAGTCGGCCGCGTCGCAGCCATGGCGGGGCTCGCCCAGTTCGAGGGGATGCATTCGCTCTCGCCCGACAACCCCGACGCCCTCTTCCTCCTCGCGAAGACGTGGGCCGCTTACGCGTCGGGCTTCTGCGAAGACGACATGCAAGTCGCGCAGGACGCCGGCAACGACGAGCTCGCCGACTACAACAGGAAGCGCGCGCGCATGGCGTACGACCGCGCCGTCTTCTACGGCCTCCAGCTCCTCGCTCAGACCGACGACGGGTTCCAGAAGGCGCGCGGCAGCCAGCAAACGCTCGACGAGTGGTTGAAGAAGAACTTCACCGGCAAAGACGACGCTCCGAACCTCCTGTGGACGGGCGTGGCCTGGCTTTCGCGAGCGGGTCTCATGGCGGGAGACGACGAAGAGGGCCCCGGGTTCGTCGCGGAGCTCTACGTGGCCGTATCCCTCATCGAGCGCTCGGTCGCGCTCGATCCGTCGGCCGAGCACTACACGGGCTCCCTCGCGCTGGCCGCGTACCACGCACGCACCAACGGCCCCGAGCTCGAAGACGCCAAGAAGCTCCTCGACATCGCCTCCGAGAAGACGCAAGGCAAGTCGCTCCTCGTGCCGTTCTACTACGCGACGCGTTACGCCTGCGCCAAGGGCGACGCCGCGCTCTATCAGACGATGCTGAACAAGGTCCTCCAGGCGCAGGACCCGGACCCCGATCAGCGGCTCGTCAACGCCGTCGCGAAGCGCCAGGCGAAGCGCTGGCTCGGGAAGCACCGCGCCAAGGATCAGTGCGGAATCGACCTCGCTGGCGGGTCATCGAGCGCGCCGGAGTCGGCCCCGGCCCCCGCACCTGCGCCTGCCTCGCCGCCGGTCACCCCTCCCGAGCCGCCGCCCCCCGCCGACACGAAACCGGTCAAGCCGGCGAAGCCCGAACACCCTCACAAGCCGACCGCGATGGCGAAGCCCGTCAACTCGAACCGGTGAGATCCAGGCGCTTTCGAGAATTTCATCAATAAGCGACCGCCTGCCCCGTCCAAGTGTCAGGCATCCCCCTTGGAGGTAGAAGAATGTTCCGCAAGTTCGTGACGATGTTCGCCGCCGCGGCGCTCGTGACCGGCGTCGCCGATGTCGCTGGCGCCACCACCACACTGAAGATCGGCACGATCGCTCCGCAGGACTCGGCCTGGGGCAAGGAGTTCAAGCGACTCACCAAGGACGTGTCCGACGACACGAGCGGCGAGCTCGTGCTCGACTTCCAGTGGAACGGCCAGGCGGGGGACGAGAACCTGATGGTCCAGAAGATCCGCTCGGGTCAGCTCGACGCGGCCGCCGTGACGGCGGTCGGCCTCGCCCAGACGGGCGTTACCGACATCCTCACGTTCCAGATTCCGGGCCTCTTCACCACGTGGGCGAAGCTCGACGCCGCGCGCGACGCGATGAAGGACGAGTTCGCCCACCAGTTCGAGGGGAAGGGCTTCACCGTCCTCGGTTGGAGCGACGTGGGCGCTGTCAAGAACATGAGCGTCGGTTTCGAGATCCACCACCCGTCGGACCTCCGCGGCAAGGGCGTCTTCTTCTACCAGGGTGACCCGATCACGCCGAAGTTATACGCGGCCATCGGCGGCATCACGCCGAAGCAGCTCTCGATCAACGAAGTGCTCCCCGCGCTGGCCGGCAACGCGATCAACGTCCTCGCCGCTCCGTCGCTCGGAGCCGAACAGCTCCAGTGGGCTTCGCGCATCACCGACGTCAACACCGAGACGCTCGTCTTAGTCATCGGCGGCTTCATCGCCTCGTCGGCGCGCCTCGCGTCGCTGCCACCGAAGCTGAAGGAAGTGATGCTGAGGCGCGGCGCCGAGTCCTCGGATCGCCTCACCAAGACGATCCGCAACATCGACGCGCAGGCCTTCGCCCGCCTGAAGCAGTCGAAGCACTCGTACGAGCTCACCGAGCCGGAGCGGCAGGAGTGGCGGCAGGTGTTCGTGAAGGTCGCGAAAGACCTTCGTGGCTCCGTCTTCACCCCGGCGATCTTCGACAAGGTCGTGCAACTCGCTGGAAATCCGCTGGCTCAGTGACGGCCTCGTCTCGTATATAGCGACTCGCAATGCAAGCCGACGATCAGGCGGCCCCCGGTGCGACCGGTTGGGGCGAACCCTTCCTGCGCTTCGACGCAGCCTGGCAGAGGCTCGAAGCGCGCGTGTGCACGGGGGTCCTCGTCGCCGAGATCGCATGCCTGACCCTCTGGGTGTTCCTCAGAGGGTTCGCCACGAGCTTCGTCCCCGGCCAGAGTGCGGCCGGCTTGCTCTGTCGGTCGATGGTCTCGACCGCCGTGTTCGGGGCCGCCGCGCACCTGGCGTCCCGGCGTCGCACCCCGACCGTGCACCGGATCGTCGTCACCGCGAGCATGCTCGTGGGCGTCATCTCGGGCGCGTTCTGGGTGAACGTCGGCGTGACGTGGTCTTCCAACCTACTCAACTGGCTCCAGAACGCCTCGGTCCTGATGCTGATCGGCGGGCTTCGTGGGCTCGCGACGCGGCTCACGTTCTGGGTCGCGTTCCTCGGCGCCTCGATGGCGTCGTCGAGCGGCAAGCACATTCACGTCGACGTGCTGCTCCGCTACATCCCGTCGAAGCTCCGCTTGCCGACCGCCATCCTCGGGTGGCTCGGGGCCGCCGTGGTCTGCGGCGTCGCGGTCTGCGGGTTCGTCGACTACATCGCGATCGCGGCCTATCAGGTCAACGCGAACCAGCCCTGCCCGACCGACTCCACGAAGGAGTGCGACACGCCCGTGGGCGAGAAGCTCGCGGTCGTGGGGAAAGAGACGGCGGCGGACTTCTTCGTCCTCGGCCGTCAGGCGTCGCTCGACCTTCGGACCCTGCCTCACGTGATCGCCGGCACGCCGTACGACAAGTGGATGACGGCCGCCGATTGGAATTCCTGGCTCGACGGTGCCGACTGGGGCAGCCACTACGACAAGTCCGCCGTCGACGCGCAGCACGTGGATGCCAGCGTGCCGGACGCGACGCACATTCCGGCGGTCGAAGTCCCGGGCAGCGGCGGTGAGTCGCGCGGCCTCCTCGTTCGAGAGCTCGACTTCATCTTTCCCTTCGGGTTCGCGATCATCGCCCTCAAGTTCCTGCTTCGCATCGTGCTCCTCATCTCGGGCAGCATCGGGCACAACATGAGCTCCGAGCTCGACGAAGAGGCTCTGGTCCACGCGAAAGAGCGTGACGAAGAGGCGGCGAAGGGGCTCGCGACATGAGCGCGGCACCGGAGCGAGACGCGCCCCTCTCCACGGGCGCCAAGGTCGGCCTGAGCCTCGCCGGGCTCGGCGTGGGCAGCCTCGGCGCTTTCGCGAGCGTCGTCGCGGCGCTGGTCGTTCTCCTCGCGCTCGCCGGCATGCCGCTCTTCAGCGTCATGGGCGGGTCGGCCGAGATCCTGTGGATGCTGCACCCGGATGCGGCGTACCACCACCTTCGCTTCATCGCGCCGACGGTGCTCGACGAGCGCTTCGCCGACAACCCGGTCCTCGTCACGATCCCGCTCTTCACGTTCGTCGGCTACGTGCTCGCCGAAGCGAAGACGCCGAACCGGCTCGTCAACACGGCGCGCACCGTGCTCGGCTGGATGCCGGGCGGCCTGGCGATCGTCTGCATCATCGCCAGCGCCGTCTTCACCGTTCTCACCGGCGGCAGCGGCGTCACCATCATCGCGATCGGCGGCCTGCTCTATCCGGCGCTCCGCAAGCAGCGGTACACGGACTCGTTCGCGCTCGGCGTGGTGACCACGGGCGGCTCGGTCGGGCTCCTGCTCCCGGGCTCGATCCCGCTCCTCGTCTACGCGCTCGTCGCGCACGTCGACTTCCTCGAGCTGTTCAAGGCCGTCATCGTCCCCGGCGTCCTCGTCATCGTGCTCCTCAGCGTCTACGCGGCGTTCGTCGGGTCGCGACAGAACATCGATCGCGACCCCCCGCAGCTGCGGCCGATGGTCAAGGCGCTGTGGGAGATGAAGTGGGAGCTCGGGATCCCGGTGCTCCTCATCGTCTGCCTGGGTTCCGGCGTGGCGTCGAGCTTCGACGAGGCCGCCGGCATCGTGGCCTTCTACGTCGTCGTCATCGAGTTCCTCGTCTACCGCGATCTCGACTGGAAGAAGGACCTCGTCCGCATCGTGAAGGCGTCGATGAGCCTCGCGGGAGCGATCATCTTGATCCTCGCGATGGCCAACGCCCTGATGAACTACGTCGTCGACCAGCACGTCCCGACGAAGGTCCTCGGGTTCATGTTGCAGATCGGGATCGAGCACAAGTGGCAGTTCCTGATCGTGATGAACCTCTTCCTCCTCATGCTCGGCATGTTGATGGAGGGCTTCAGCGCCATCTTGGTCGCCGTGCCGCTCATCGTCCCCTTCGTGGCCGATCTCGGCATGCGGCACCCCGACGAGAAGATGTCGCCCTTCCAGCTGGCGATGATCTTCCTCCTGAACCTCGAGATCGCGTACTGCATGCCGCCTCTCGGGCTGAACCTGTTCATCTCGAGCTTCCGCTTCAACCGGCCGATCTCGAGTCTGTACAAAGTCGTCATGCCGTTCATCGGGATCCTGACGATCGGCCTCATCCTGGTGAGTTACGTACCCTGGTACAGCAACGTCGCTGTCGCCGGCGACGTGGCGGCGGCGCATGCGAAGGCCGAGAAAGAGGGCGCTCCGCCGCGCGACGCGTGGATGATGGAGTGCGTGCAGGAAGACCCCACGAACCCGCAGCCGTGCTCGGCCGAAGATCGCGCAAAGTACCCCGGCGGTCAGATGCCGACGCCCGCGGGCGCCGCAGCCGGCGCGACCCCCGACGACGGGACCGACGACGCTGGCGTCGACATCGGCTGCAACCCCGACTTCGGTCCCTGTCCCACAGCCGACGCTGGCGGCAAGTAGAGCCAGCGACGGCGTCGCGGAACGGGCGCGTCTCGACGCTCGCCGTGCTCGGCGTACGGGAAGTACGCCTCCGCGCGGCGAGCGCCGAGCCACACCCGTTCCGCCTAGCCGTCGTTGGCTCTACGCGCGTCTACTTTCGAAGTGAATTGCGCCGAGTGTGCAGGTCGCGAGCCTTCGACCCCATCTCTGCTGTGCGCCCTCTGCGCCCTCTGCGGCCAATCTCTCTCTCTGAAGATCGTGAAGGGCGAGTGATTCAGAGGGCGATCTTTTTCCAGCTTCCGCCGGCGAATTTTATGCTCATGACTATGGCCGCTAGGACCGAGTAGCCGAACGCCGCGATCCAGATGCCGTTCAGCGACTGGTGCAGAACGACGCCGAAGACGTACGCGCCCGGGACGAGCCAGCCGAAGACGAGAACGAGCTGGGCGATGGCCACGAAGCGCGTGCTCCCCGCGCCGAAGAGGCCCTCGCTCAAGATGAGGGCGATCGCGATGATCGGAGTGACGACGCCCATGATCCGCATCGGGAACATGGCGGCCGCGCGGACGGCGGGCGAGTTCGAGAGGAAGCCGACGACCTGCTCGGTGAAGAGGACGCCCTCGCAGAGGCCGACGACCCCGAACAGCACGAAGCCGAGGCGGACGCTCGCCCACCCCCACTTCTGTGCTTCGTCGGGCCGGCGCCGGCCGAGCGATTGGCCGATGAGGGTGGCCGTCGCGGTTCCGAAGGCGATGCACGCGGTGAACGTGAGCTTGAGCGTCTCGACGATGTCCGTGTTGGCGGCGCTGTTGACGGCTTCGACGCCGCCGCATTTGCCCGCGACCGCGCCGACCGCGCCGACCGCGCCGACCGCGCGCGCGTCGAGCTGACCGGCGGTTCGCGCGAAGAGGCCGAAGCCGAGCATCATGATCACCGTCGCCGCGGCGGCAGGGACCGAGAGCTTGAGGATCGCCGCCGTCAGCTTGCGAGAGAGGTTCTGCAAGCGGAGGGGCTGGTACTCGGTTCGCAGCATCGCCGCGTAGACGATCATGATCGCCAGGCCGATCCAGGTCGCGATGAACGCGCTCAGCCCCGCGCCGGGCGCGCCCATTCGCGGCGCGCCGAGATGGCCGAAGATGAACATCCAGCAAAGAAAGACGTTGGCGACGTTCATGATGAGCGCCGCGACGAGGTGCACGTGCGTCTTGCCGAGGCCGTCGAAGAACGCCTTGATGGCCATGGTCGCCGACATCGAGATGACCCCGAGGAGGCGCCAGCGCGTGTAGTCGAGCGCGACCGCCTGTACTTCGGGCACCCCGATCATGGTCTTGACGAGCCACGGGAGACACAGGATGCCGATCACGGAGAACGCGGCGCCGGCCGTGAGGCAGAAGAACGCGGCGTTCGTGAGCGCGGTGCCGGCGGCGAGGCGGTCGCCCTCGGCGTAGCGACGCGCGACAATGGCCTGGGTGCCCACGCTGAGGGCGCTGAGGCTGCCTCCGAAGAGCCACAAGAGGATCAGCGAGGGGAGGAGCGCCGCCTGCCCGTTCGACGACTCGGGGCAGGGGAGGTGCGAGAAGAAGACGACGTCGATCTCGTTGACGACGCTCTGCGAGAGCATCGCGACGACCGTGGGCAGCGCGAGCCGGAGGATGGTGGTGTAGCGCCGCCTGTCGAGCACGAGCGGCGCAGCGAGGTCGACCGTCTCCATACGAAAAGGCGCGCGGACTCTAGCGGGCGGACCGCAAAAAACCAAGTCGACGCCGAACGCCGCTTGTCCCGGATGCATCCCGGATGCAGCGCATCCTCAAGGAGCACGGCATCGAACCGCCTCCGTTCCGAGGGCGGACGATGCCGTGGAAAACGTTCCTCAAGGCGCACTGGTGGGCCATCGCGGCCGCGGACTTTTTCAGCGTCGAGGTGCTCACAAGCGGCGGCCTGGTGCGCTACCTGGTGCTGTTCGTCATCGACCTCAAGACCCGACGCGTTCACGTTGCCGGCGTCACTTCCCACGCCGATGGGACCTGGATGGCGCAGATCGCTCGCAATCTCACCGATGCCGTGGCGGGGCCTCTCCGAGGCTACCGTCACCTCATCGTGGACCGAGATCCGCTTTACGCCGCGCACATGCATAGTGCCCATCCGACGCCCAACCAGTTCCCGTCGCGCTGGAATGCCGACCACGTTGAGTGTTGATCGGCGGCCGTCTGCTGGGTGCGGTTGTTCTTGGGTGTGTTGCTCATGGGGTGCTCGTTTTCGGTGTTTCGTTGATGGTGACGAGGCGCCGCCGCGAAGCGCCATGCCGCGCGCCGACGTCTCACCTGGTATTGCCCGGCGACGAGGTCGATCTGGAGAAAAAAGAGGTGGGACAAGGTGCGCAGGGCCCCGATCGATCGGGCGAACGGCGGGGCTCGATCGACGGACAAGGACACTTGGATCGAGGGACAAGCGCACTTGGATCGAGGGACAAGCGCGTGGCGAGGAGGGATGCGCGCACTTGCATGGAGGGATACGCGGGGATCGGTCCATCGATCCCCGCTTGGACGACAGGGACACGCGGACTTGGTTGGAGGGATACGCGCACTTCCATGGAGAGACACGCGGGGATCGATGGATCCAAGTGCGGACTTGGATCGAGGGACAAGCGCGTGGCGCCGATGGAAGTGCGGGGATCGATGGATCGATCCCCGCACTTGCATGGATACAAGCCCGCTCGGGACGGAGGGACACGCGGGGATCGATGGATCCAAGTGCACGGATCGATCGAACGATCTGCGCGTGTCCCGTGACCCCGAGCGCACAGGGAAGCTCGTAAGGTTCCCCTCGCCATGAGCCAAGGGGAGGGACTGCGCGAGCTCGTGACGCCGGAGCTCAAGAAGGATGACGCCATGCGCGTGCTGTGGAGCCGTGCGCGACGTCGCGCGCAGGAGGATTGGGACACGAAGGATCTCCTCGCCGAGGCGCTCTCTCGCGTGATCGATCCCGACGACATGCCGGGGGATCCGAGCAAAGACTTCGTCGGCCACGTGACGTTCGCGATCCGAACATTCGTGGTACCGGCGAACGCACCTCAAGAACGCCGAGGCCGAGGCCCTCGACGGGGGCGTCGCGCAGCATCAGGAGAACCGGCCCGTGAAGCCGTGGTTGAAGAGGCGATCCTCATGGCCACTTCCGCGGCCGTCGAGAAGGTCCCCCGCGCTACCGCCTGAAGAAGGACACCTGCTGGAACCGCAGCCCCGCCAGGATCTGCTCCACCCGCGCGTCGGACAGCGACCCGATCCGTTCCCCAAGGCGCGCCTTGTCGACTGAAGCGATCTGCGACACGACCACGACGCTCTGCTCGGGAAGGTTCCCCTCGCCCTCGTCGAGCAGGACGTTCCCGGGCTCGGTCGCCCGGTGCAAGTTCGTCGTCAGCGCGCACACGACCACGGTCGTGATGCGCGAGTGGTTGAAGACGTCGTCTTGGACCACCACGTGGGGATGGGAGTAGCTCGGGGCCGGCCCTCGCGAGTCATCGGGCCCTATCCAGAACACGTCGCCACGATCAATTCTCACCCGCGACCGACAGTATCTGCCCGTGAGCCCGCGCGCCTCTCAGAAGACGCGATCGTCGTGCTCTGAGAGGAAGGCGCCGTTTTTCGCGGCGGTCGCGCAGGCCAGAAAGACTGGCGTAGTATGAATGTATGATCCCGAAGCAGCGCCTCTCGGCATCGGTCGACGCCGATCTCATCGCGGCCGCCGAGGCGGCCGTCTTGCGGGGGACTTTCGACAGCGTCAGCGCCTGGGTCAATGACGCCCTTCGTCTCAAGCTCGAGCAAGACCGTCGCCTGGAAGCGCTCGGAGCGTTCGTCGCAGCGTACGAGGCCGAGCACGGAGAGATCAGGTCCGAGGAGATCCGGGACGCGGCGCGGCGCGCTCGCGCCGTCATCACCCGACCGGCGGCAGCGGGAAGCGCGGCCTCTCGACGCGCGCGAGCGGCTACGAGTTCGTCTGCGCGCGCACGAGCCATGTCGCGCCAGCGAGGGTGAGGCGCTCGCCGCGAAGCCGGGGCCGCAGAGCGGCTTGCAGCGCGCGGCGCGCGCGAGCCGTCGCGTCGTCCGTGGACTCCCTGAACAAGTGAGAGGTCGGGCCCACGGTCATCACGAACTGAACGGCCGCGTCGAGGCCTTCCTCCGAAAGGACGATCTCCGCGTCGAGCGGGGTGACGGCGACGCTCGTAAATCCGGCGCCGGCGAGGATCCCTTCGACGCGAGCCCGGTCGCCAAAGGCGAACGGGCCGGGTTCGTCGGGAGCCGCCGCCGGCTCGGCGGGCAGGTGCTGCGCCGCGGCGTCGTACGGGAGGCGCACCCATTCGTTGTCCGCCGCCGGGCGCCAGCAGAGGAAGGCGACGCGGCCGCCCGGGCCAAGAGCCGTGCGAAGGTTCGCGAAGGCCGCCACGGGGTCGCGAAAGAACATCACCCCCAGGCGAGAGAGAACGACCTCGCAGGTGGCCTCGAACACGCGCGTCGACGCGTCTCCCTCGACGTACGCGATGTTCGGACGTCCCGCGGAGCGGTCTCGCGCACGCGCGAGCATCGGGGCCGAGACGTCGATGCCGAGGACGGCGCCGGTGGGTCCGACGGCGTCGACCGCCGCGAGCGTCGTGACGCCGCAGCCGCAACCGACGTCGAGGACGTGCTCTCCGGGCTTCAGCGCGGCGAACGCCAGGAGGCGCGCCGTCAGTGCCGCGAACGCGCGGTCGATCGCGGCTTGCTCGCGCGCCCAGCGTTCGCCCGTGGGGCCGTTCCAGCACGTGACCTGATCGGCGTTCGCAGGGGCCATTCGCCGATCCTAGCAAGAGCAAGCCCCGGCTGGCGGGTCCCAACCGTCGACGTCCTGATGCCGTCGCATTACGATGTTCAGCGTCGCGCGATGGTCTCAGTGGACAGCCGCGTCAACGCCGCCTGTACGTCGGTGGCGTCGGGGTGGGACTCGAGCCACTCCGTGAGCAGGGCCACCGCTTCTGGCCGTCGCCCGCTCGCGTCGAGGACGTCGGCCATGAGCAGCCGGGGCTCGACGGTGCCATCGTGAAGCGCCCACGAGCTCGTCGCGCGGTAGGCTTCGTGAAGCTCGCCGGCGCGGAGCGCGGCCCGAGCCCACGCGTCGAGCGCACGCGGGCTGCTGGGGCGTGCGTGCGCGAACGCCCGAGCGTCGCGGAGTGAGATCGGCGTGGCCGGCGGCGGCGACGCCACCCCGGCCGCGACCGCGAGTCTCGGAAGAGGGCGCTCCGGCGCGGTCGCTGCAGCGATCGCAGAGGGCGCCGAAGGCGAAGCCGGCGCGGCCAGCGCGATCGGCGAGGGATCGAGCGCCGGGGCGTGGGCGCGCGCCCACCGAGCCGATCCAGCCGCGGCCGTCACGAGAGCGGCCCCCAGGGCGACCGCGCTCGCGACTCGCCGGGCGCGCTCCCGCTGTCGCAGGGGAGCGTCGCGGGCCTCCTCGAGCGCCGCGCGCATCGCGCTCGCCGACGCAAAGCGCGCCGGCGGCTTCTTTTCCATGGCGCGAACGACCACGGCCTCGACCGCCCGGGGGATCGACCGTCGGGGGGCGCGCGCGCGCGGCGGCAGCGGCGTCTCGTGAAGGTGCTTGCCCATCACGAGAACGCTCGACGTGCCTTCGAACGCGACGAGCCCGGTCAGCATTTCGTAGAGAACGCACCCGAGCGCGTAGACGTCGGCGCGTCCGTCGACCGCGTCGCCGGCGACCTGCTCGGGCGCCATGTACTCGGGCGTGCCGAAGATCGCGAAGCCTCGGTGCGATCGCTCCCGCTCGGTCGCCGGGCGCGCGTCGGCGGCGAGCGCGGTCGCGATGCCGAAGTCGAGCAGCTTGACGCTGCCCTCGCGTGACCAGGCGATGTCCTCCGAGGCAACGCCCGCGGGCCGCGACGTCAGCATCAAGTTCTGCGGCTTGAGGTCGCGGTGCACCAGGCCCGCGGCGTGGGCCGCCTCGAGCGCCCGGGCCGCCTCGATGGCGATGCGCACCGCTTCGCGCCAATCGAGCGCGCCCTCTCGGAGCCGTGCGTCGAGTGTCTGGCCGGCGCAGAGCTCCATCGCGAGGAACGCGCGTCCGTCGAGGGACTTTCCGAAGTCGTAGAGCTGCACGATGTTCGGGTGCGAGAGGTTGGCGACGGTGCGGGCTTCGTGCCGGAAGCGCTCGAGGGCGCCGGGCGACGCGGCGTGCTCCGGGCCGAGGATCTTCACGGCGAGCTTGCGACCGAGCTCCATGTGCTCCGCTTCGAAGACGGCGCCGCTGGCCCCTTCGCCGAGCTTGCGACAAAGGCGGTACGAGGTCCCCGCGAGCTGGGAGGCGTCGGTGGGGACCATCCGCGTGGCGATCGCTTCGCTCACGGGGCCGGCGGCCGGCGTGACCGCGCGGTGGTCGCCCAGCGCTTCGCGAGCTTCGTGCAGGAGCCGCGCGAACTCGGTGCGCGACCGGGCGGGCTCGTGCGGCCAGAGCTTGCGCATCATCGCGACGATGCGCGGGCGAATGCCGCGTTCGTGCCCTTCGACGGCGGGAGCCGACGCGATGAGCTTCACGAGGTCCGCCGCGGCGAGGCCCGCGCGCTCGAATCGCTCGTCCGGGTCGTCCTTCGTCAGCTTCGCGATGACCGCGTCGAGCTCGGGCGGGGCGCCGCACGCCGCAGCGACGCCGGGCACCCGCACGTTGCCCGCCGCGGTCTCGTCGAGGTGCCTCTGGGGGTCGCCGGAGAGGAAGCGTCGCCCCGCGCAGAGCTCCCAGAGCATGATGCCCAGGGCGAAGAGATCGATGCGCCCGTCGCCGACCTGCTGGCGTGCCACTTCGGGGGCCACGTAGCCGGGCTTGGCGAAGACCACGCCGGCGACGGTGCGGCACTTCCGGTTGAGACCCCGCGCGGTGCCGAAGTCGATGAGCTTGACCTCTCCCGCGTAGCTCACCATCACGTTCTGCGGGGAGAGGTCGCGGTGCACGATGCCGAGCGGCGAGCCGTCGACCCCGGCTCGGTCGTGCACGTGCGCGAGCGCCTGCGCCACTTCGATGGCAACGGCGAGCGCGTCCGCCCACGCGATCCGCACGCCCATCTGGATGGCGCGTTGTCGCAGATCGCTGAGCGACCGTCCCTCGACGTACTCCACGGCCGTGTAAGGCTCGCCTTGCTCGTCGGTGTCCGCCTCGAGGACCTGAGCCACCCCCGGGTGCTGAAGCTGCGACTGGACGCGCGCTTCGTCGAGGAACCGCGCCAGGAACGACCCGTCGTGCATGTGATCGCGTCGGACCGTCTTGACGATGCAGGGCCTCTCGGCGCCCTCGATCCCCGTCGTCGCGGCGAGATACACGTCGCCCATCCCGCCGCGCGCCGCGAGCTTGAGGAGCATGCGCCGGCCGTGCATCCGCGGAAGGGGCAGCGCGACGGCCGACGAAAGGCCTCTGCCGGCTTCGCTCATTGGCCGCCACGCTAAGAAGCGCGGCCCCCGGAGGCCAACTTTTGGGACACGCTTCGCTCGCGCCCGCGCCTGCGACTCGCGCCGCGCCCGCTACCAGCCCGTCACGCGCCGGATCTCTGCTTCGAGCGCGGTCGTCATCACCGTCGCGCCCGAGCTCGCGTCGCCGGGCGAGAGCGGGGCTCCCCCGTCGAGCGCGTCGTTGCCGGTCGCGTCGTCGACGGATGCGGCTTCGAGTCTCGTGCCCGCGTCGAGCGCTCCGCGGCCGCGCGACGAGCGGGAGTCGGCCACGCCCCCGCTGCATCCCGACTACACTTCTCCGTACATGGCCCGCCGCCTCGTCTACATGACTCGTCACGGCGAGACCGACTGGAACCTGGCTGGACGCTGGCAAGGACACACCGACATTCCTCTCAACGACAACGGGCGCGCGCAGGCCCGCGCCGTCGCCGAGGCGCTGCGCGGCGAAGGGGTGCCCGCGATCGTCTCGAGCGACCTCGCGCGAGCGCACGAGACGGCGCAGATCATCGGCGCCTCGCTGGGCATCGCCGTCGCGTACGTCGACGCCGATCTCCGCGAGCGCATGTTCGGCGTGTTCGAGGGCCTGACGCGCGCCGAGTGCGAGCGCCTTCACCCAGAGGCGTGGCGCGCCTGGATCGAAGAGCAGCGGCCGGCCAGCGGCGTCGAATCGCCCGAGACCGTCGCGGCGCGCGTGACGGCCGCCATCGGTCGCGCGGCAGAGCGCCTTGGCCGCGTCGACGCGCCGGTGCTGCTCGTCACCCACGGCGGGGCGCTGCGGTCGGCCGTTCGTATCGCGACCGGAACGCAGCCGGCGCCCATCGCGAACGGCGCGATCTGGCGCATCGAATGGGACGGCAGCATCGTCGCCGCGCGCGCTCTCTCCCCGCGATAGCCGCGGCTCCGACTATTCCGGCGACCGGGTCAGCGCGACGTGGGGAGCGGGCGGCGCGGCGAGCTCCATCGGGATCGGCGCGGCGCGGCGCACCGCCTGCACCGCTTGCCAGGCTTCTGCCGCGTCGGCGAGGGCGAGCGTCATGAGCACGCCCGCGGGCGGCGCGAGCTGGATGAGCAATCGATTGATGAGCGTCCCCTCGAACGCGAACACGCGCACGCGGTCCGGACCGAAGAGGAGCGCCGCGAACAGGACGCCGCCCTCGGCCAGGAACGCGCGCGCCGCGAACCGCGAACCGGACCGGAAGGTCTTGCCTCTCCCGAGCACGAGCGCGGCGCACGCGAACGCGATGGGCCACAGCGCGCCCCAGCTCCGCGTGTCGGCGAGGTGCTGGAGCACCGACCGCCCGACCGCCCCGGCCGCTGCGAAATCGGGCGCGCTCGGCCGATGATCGGCGTCGATGACGTTGTGCGCGCGGAGGATCATGCGCCAGCCGTTGAAAGGGATCGCCGCGGCCGCCATGACGACCATCGCAGGAGAGAGGGGAAGGCGCTCTCGCGACCGGAGCTGCAGGACAATGACCGCGATGGCCAGGGCTGCGACGTGCGCCATGCCCTCGTCTTTGAGGCCGGCGAGGGCCACGGCGGCCATCGATGCGATCGCGAGATCGCCCGACCGCCCGTCGGGCCGCTCGATGCAGCGCGACAGGCGCAGCGTGCACGTCGCCGCGAGCAGACCCACAGGCAGATCGGCGTAGGCCGACCGCAGGTGAACGAAGACGAGAGGCGTGATCCCCACCAGGACGAGCGCGAGCGGAGCCCAGCGCGGCCGGTCGCCCCGCCCGTCGCGCGCGGGACCGCGATCGCCGAACGCGCTCGCGACGGCGTCGAGAAAGAGCATCAGCGTGACGAGCGTCATCGCGGCGGCTCCGGCGGCGAGCGCCTCCATCGAGCGGCCTCCCATCGACAGCCACGAAGACGCCAGCGGCCAGAACATGGGGTATCCGCTCGGGATCACGTCGGCCGAGCGATCGAGGGACGCGGCGCGCAAGGCCCCCCAGCCGGCGGACTCGATGCGCCCCTTCGCGAGCCAGACGAAGCTGTCCCAGTAGACGAGCGCCGCCGGCCGGCAGATGACGACCAGCGCCAGGACCGCGGCGGCCACTCCGAACGCGACGCCCACGCGCCGATCCTCGGCCCGTTCGACGACGCTCGCCGGGGCTACCCGACCGCGCTTCGCGAGGCGGCCGACGAGCGCGAGGGCGATCAGCGCGGCGAGCACGGCGGGGTGCAGCGCCGCGGCGAAGCAGGCGACCAGCCCGCACATCGCCCAGCGTACCCACTTGCCTGCGTCCCCTCCGGTGCTCTCCGCCGTACCGAGGTCGAGCGCCAGGACGCGATCGAGCACCGCGCCGCTCGCGATGAAGAGGGCCAGAGGGAGGATGGCGAGCCAGATCGGGAGCATCAGAGCGCCGAGCTTCCGCACTCGAGCGTGTCGCCGTGAACGACGCAGCCGCTCGACAGCGCGTCCGGTCGGAGCTCGATGCGCCCGCGCGGGTGCGCGCACGTGGTTCGCACGGGGAGCGCAAACCGCACGAGCGGCTGGCATGCGAGGCAGTCGTTGCGCACTTCCTGCAAGCAGTCGTTGCGCGCCGAGGCGAACGCGTCGATGGCGCCCATGAGCGTCGTGACCTTCTTTGCCGAGGCGTCGCCGTGGAGGGGCGCGTCGGCGCGTTCGAGCCAGACGGCGCGCAAGCCCGGCGTCGCGATGAGCACCGCCGCCACGAGCAGGACCGCCAGGCGAGTCGGCGACACGCCTCGCCGCTGGATCAACGCCCACCCGAAGGCGAGCCCGAGCGCGACGCTCAGCCCGAGCGCCGCCTTCGTGCGAAAGCTCGCGCCCTCGGCGACCTCGGGCACCCCGCAGACCGCGTTCGCGCCATGCAGCAGCAATTGGTCGGCGGTCGACGGGCAGGACGGATCAGGCAACGGACGCACGTCGGCAGAATAGCAAATGTTTCCTTCCCGTGTCGTCAGCTCATCGAGAGGCATTGCGGCTCGCGCGTTCAGCGCCGGATCGGGGTCTCCGGACCCCCAGGACGCTCCCAGGACGCTCCCAGGACGCTCCCAGGACGCTCTTGCAATGGAGCGACCGGCTCCGGAGACTATGACGAGCGAGCCCCCGGGATCACGCAACGCGCGGCGCGCGATGCTCCCCTGAGTGCGTTTTTTTGCTGCTTGCGCTGGACCCATGCGGGACCCCCAGCGCGCCGAAAGACGACCCCGTACCCGCCTGCCGCCCCCGCCGTTCTTCTGTCTATTGAGGAGGCGCCGTGGCCGGAGCCTCGGAGGTCGTCGGGTGCGCCGCGTCGAGAGCCTGCCGCACGGCGGACGCGAGCTCGGTCATCGTGAAGGGCTTGTGCAAGAGACGAACGCTCGCTGCCACCACGCCGCCGGTGACCACATCGTCCTCGGTGTAACCGGACGCGTAGAGCACTTTCGTCTCCGGGCGGGACGATGCCAGCGCCGCCGCCACTTCAGGGCCTCGGCGATCGGGGAGCATCACGTCGGCGAAGAGGAGCATGTTCACCCGCCCGCCGAGGTACTTCTAGAGGCGGGCCATGGAGCGTCAGCCGCCAGTCGCACCTGCCGACGAGATCGATCTCTACGTTCGCACGTACACGTCGCTGCTCCGTTCGAGCGGCTACGTCGACGTGCGCGCCTTCGAAGAGGTGCACTCCTACAGCGCTTCTTCGCTCCACGACGGCGCGCTCGCCAGCGACCCTGACGTCAGCGCCTTCGCGTATGCCGCTGGCCGCCTGCCCCTCGAGATGCCCGACGTCCGGCGGATCGTGCTCGGGCAGTCCCACGAGCTCTTCGAAGCAGCCGGGCTCGACGTTCGAACCTGGGAGGTCGTGAAGACCCGGGGGCGACGCCGGCCGCTGCGCTGGGACGGGAGCGGAACGCTCGGCGTCTTCATCGCGAGCGCGAGCGACATCGACGATCTCGTTCCCATCGTGACGGCGTACCAGATCGAGTGGAACAAGATGCACGCGCGCCTCCGGTCGCTCCCGCCCGACGGGCCTGGAGCCTCCGTGGCTCAGGCCCTGGGCCTCGACGACGCCGGCGCCGCCAAGCTCGCCGAGGCGTTCGGCAGTCGCTTCGACGAGGCCATTCGCGCCGTGGCGGCGGCGCCCCTCGACCTCAAGATCCGGATGCTCGCCGCATCGCACTCGCAGTATCAGCGGGCGGCGCAGCGCTGGTGGAGCGGCGTCGAGCCCGCTTACCTGGGCTCCGGCGGCTCGCGCCGACCGGTGTACTTCGTGTCGTCGAACACCCACGCCATCGCCAACCTCGTCGGCGGTTTCGCGCGCGAGCACCGCGACGAGATCGTCGACTGGACGCGCGGCACGAACCCCGAAGGGCTCTCCCCGGAGCTCGATCGGGCGATCGCAGACGGTGACGAGATCCGATTCGCGGCGCTCCTCAATTACCTCCTTCGTGGGTGGATCGGCGCGGATCCCACCGGCGAGCGCCTGCACGCGGTTCGCGCCTTCGAGCAGCGCGGCGGCCTTTCGAACCTGGCCGTGCCCGGCAACGTGTACGTCGACGCGCAGATCGTCGAGCTCGGGCGCGTCGACACCGGGCGAATCGATCCCCGCCTGCGCGTCCCCGGCATCGAGAAGCTCCGCGCGAGCGACGCGGTGATCTTGAACATCGACTACCCGCTCGGAATGGCGGCGTACTACCTGCTCTCCCGGCTGGGACAAGGCATCGGCGAGCTTCGCGGTGTGTACGTGATGGGCAAGGCGGCCACGCTGAACGGCCGCGTCGGCGACGTGTCTCTATCGGGGAGTTGCTACGACGAGCACTCGCGAAATACGTTCCTCTTCAAGAACGCTCTCGGCGCCGCCGACGTGGCGCCGTGGCTGCAACACGGCAGCGTCTTCGACAACCAAGCCGCGCTGACCGTACGGAGCGCGTTCTTGCAGAATCGCCGGTACATGACCGCCTTTTACCGCGGCGGCTACACCGTGCTCGAGATGGAGCTCGGGCCCTTCCTCGGGGCGGTCTACGAGCTCATCTACCCGCACGCGCTGCCGCTCGACGAGATCGTCCACCTGAGCGACAAGACGCCCTTCGATCTCGGCTTTCTGCACTACGCGTCCGACACTCCGTACTCGCGCAGGCAGTCCCTCCTGTCGAAGAGCCTCAGCTACTTCGGGGTCGACAGCACGTACGCCTGCGCCATCGCGATCGTCAGGCGAATCCTGGCGCAAGAGGTCGCGAGGGTGCGGGCGGCCGAGCGTTGACGGAACACGCGCCGGCGCCGTCGAAGGGGGAAGGTGCGAGGTCGACGCGGAGACCTCTTCGGCGACGACATCCGCTTCGCCTAGACCCCGGCGCCGCATTTCGCTCAGACAGTCGCTTACCGTGCCGCTGAACGTAAATTGACGGCATCGCCAGAAGTGACACGAAATCATACGAATTGACCCCGACGGGTCGGTGGGCCCGCGATTCAGGTGCTAGTCATCTGCCCGGACGCAATGGAGGCCGGCGCGAACGGCACCTGTCGGCCGAGCGGGGCCTGCAACGAGCCCAAGATCCCGGTCGGGTGCCTCCTCGGCCAGTCGGTTTGCGTGAACGGAGTGAGCGAGTGCCCTCCGGTCGTCTGTCCTGACAGCGGCCCGAACGCCGACGCGGGGTCCCCGAGCGACGCCACCACCAGCGACGCCACCACCAGCGACGCCGCCACCAGCGAGGCGGGCGTCTTCACGTGCGATTCGGGCGATGGCTCGCCGATCAGCTGCGACGGGCGGACCCAGGCATGCAGGATCGTGAACGGCGGCGCGGCTCCCGGGATTCACGCGCCCTCGTGCCTCGCCCTGCCAGCTAGCTGCCTGCCCGCTCCGACGTGCGCGTGCCTGAAGACGGCGCTCGGCGGCGCGTACCAGTGCGACGATCGCGGCGGAAACTTCACGCTGACCGAAGACGTGCCATGAGTCGAGGAGCCCTCTCTAGGAAGGGCCGAGAGGCCGGAGGACGAAGATGAAACTTTCCAATTATTTATTCTTCACGGCGAATTGCGAAACGGCTCTGCGCTTTTACACGACGTGCGGCTTCGGAAGCGTCGCGACGATGGTTCGGCATGGCGATAACGGAATGCCGGTGCGAATGGAGTCGATGCGCGGGAAGATCATGCACGCTCAGTTCACGGGGCCGGGGGTCGACTTCTTCGCCTCGGACAACGACGACGCGGAGCCGATGCGAGGGTTTCGCCATGATGTTCGTGCTCGACGACCGACGCGAGACGGAGCATCTGTTTCGATGCCTGGCTGAGGGCGGCCGGATCACCACGCCGCTGGGCGTGCAGCCCTGGGGTGACTACTACGGCAAAGTCACCGACCCATTTGGCGTCCAGTGGATGTTGAATTGCAGGTCGAAGACGTGACCCCGCCCTCGACCTGAACCGAGCGTCACGGGCACCGTGCTCGAGGCGTCCTGTACGAGAGGTGAACGAGGGTCTCGCCTCGAGCGCCCTTCACGCGCAGCGTTGCCGTATGCGTCGGCCGATCGGCGAGCGAGCCCAGACGCTCAGAAGTTGCAGCCGAGGAACGGGCTCGAGATGTTCTGCGTCGGATAGAAGACCGCCTGCCCGATGCACATGATGTTGTTGACGGACTCCCCGAAGGACAGCAAGGTTCCCGTGGGCGCGTAGGTGCACGAGAACGTCTCGGACGCGCCGGTCGGGAGCTGCATCGGTCCGCCGGGCGGTGGCTCCATGGGCGGATCAGACCACGCGGTCGTGTCGTAGAGCTGCATTCCGTTCATCGTCGCTGTGAAGTGGGTCGCCGTCTTGTGCATGTGGCTGTTCGAAGCGACGATCGTGATGGGCGTGGGGTTGCCGATGGCGCACGTCTTCGAGAACGTGTGGGGCTGCCCGTCGGCCGGTTCGATGAGCGCGATGTTGTTCACGAAGACGATCCCGGCGTGCTGCTTCACGACGCCCGCCTTGGTCACGTACATCGTCACCTTGACCTGGGCGTTCAAGGTCGTCGCGCCTGAGTTGATGAAGTGAACGTTGACCATGAAGCCCATCGACGTCGGGATCGTCGCGCCGACGCCTTCCGGGTACGTCTGGTACACGTGCGGCCCCTGGGCGACGAACGTGAACGGCTGGATCTGAAGGCCGCTGCAATCGGAGATTCCGGTGTCGGTCGCGTTGTTTTGATAGAACACGAACATGTGGTGGGAGCCGACGCTCATGTTGGCCTCCCACGTCTTGATGTCGACCTGCTGGCCCTTGAAGGGGTTCGCGAACGACTGGCATTTGAAGACTTCGCCGTTCGACGGGACCGAGAACATATCGCTGGTGATCGTGTAGCTTCCGGCGATCTCGGGGTCTGAGCCGGGATCCGCGTCGCTGGCCACAGTGAGCCCGCCATCGACAGGGGCCGCGCCACCGCTGCTAGCAGGAGCGCCGGAATCGCCCGGCGAGCCTGCGTTGGTGCCCGACGAGGACGAGCTGCAAGCCGCGGCCAGGCTGAGCGCGCAGGAGGCGAGCACCCGGCCTCGGTGGCCGTGGACGGTCTGGAGTGTACGGAGGACCATATTATCTGGTCCGTGGGCGCCGGCGAGCGAAAGAGATCACCGGACACAACGAAAGAGATCACCGCACACGCGGAGGTCGCGTCCTTGAAGGGGCCCGACCGCACCGCGTACCCGCGCCTGGCTCCTGCCCCGGCGTTACGGCTGGGCTGCGCGCGCGCCCGCGAAACAATGCCTTTCGGGGCCGGTGCGAAACGAACCTGGCGCCCGGTCGGCGGGCTCCGTGCCCTGTCTTCGTCTGCGTGGCGATCTTCAGAAGCGTCACGACGACGCGAGTCATTCGCCGCGAGATCGCGTGACGCCGGTCGCCGGCGCGTTGGCGAGGGACGATGGCGCGCCGGACGGGTTCCTTCACCAGGTGACGCGCGGCGGGTCGGACGGATTCCTCAACGGCACGGGCTGGACCGGAGGATGCTCGGACTCCTTGAGGATGCGCCGGATCTCGTCCGAGTTGATGCGGACCGTGGTGGTGCGACTGTCGTGACGCTTCGGTTCGGACATTGCGGATTTTCCTCTCACAGCATTTTCAACGCGTCGGCGACCCACCCGGGCACCCCCGTGATCTCCAACTGGACCCACGCAGCGTCGTTGCGGGCGGCGGGGCCGTCCAGGCTCCAGTGGTCCATGTCGGACGTCATCGGCCGCAGGTGCAGGGCGCCCGAGCAGGGCTCCTGGCACTGGACCGGAAAGTTCTCGACGACTTCTTTCGTCATCTCGTCGGTGATGCGGCACCGTAGCGTGCGCCCATCGGCGAGGAGAAAGCAGGTGTTCGGTTTCGAAAAGGTCGAGTCGTACTTGAGTACTACCATGGGGCGCCCTCCGCCGGCCGCAATGGCGATTCGCGGCGTGTGTGCCGTCAAATCCGTGGGAGCAGAACTCGCGTTGACAACCATCGTCGAGGTCGTCATCCAGACCGATGTGTGCAATGCAGCGGACCGGGTCAGTGCAGAGTCCGTGCCGGTCGGAGCGTGGCGGCCTTGTCAATGAAATCGAGGAGGAGAGCTCGTAGAACGCCACGTCGCGGGGAGTGTCTGACGGCGCCGTCAACCGGCCGCCGTCATCGCGTTGGCGCCGCAAGGCCCTGCCGATCCTACCGTCGCTGCTCAGCGCCGCGCCCCAGAGCCGCGGCGGGCGGGCGCAGGCGGACGCGTTCTCGTCGCTCTTCCAGACCAGGTACGCCGAGCCGTCGGTATCGACGAAGGGGCTCGGATCGATCGATCCGCAGAAGCTCTGCGCTCCAGGGTGTGGGCGTCGCGCCGGGCGTCAGGCATCGGCAGCCCGAGAAGCCGTGGCGTCACTCGCGGACGGGGTTGGGCCGTCTGCCCGCTTCCCCTACCCCTCCGTCGCCCGTCCTGCTAATTCGCCCCCCCAGCATGCCGCGCCGCACTGACCTCCAGCGCATCCTCCTCATCGGCGCCGGCCCCATCGTCATCGGGCAGGCCTGCGAGTTCGACTACTCCGGGACCCAGGGCGCAAAATCGCTGCGCGAAGAGGGGTACGACGTCATCCTGGTCAACTCGAACCCGGCGACCATCATGACCGATCCGGAGCTCGCTGCCCGGACGTACGTCGAGCCGCTCGAGTGGCGGACCGTCGCGGCGATCATCGAGCGCGAGCGTCCCCAGGCAATCCTTCCGACCCTCGGGGGACAGACGGGCCTGAACCTCGCGATGCGGCTCATGAAGGAGGGGGTCCTCGACAGGTACGGCGTCGAGATGCTCGGGGCCCGACCCGACTCGATCGACAAGGCCGAAGACCGGGCGCTCTTCAAGGCGGCGATGGAGAAGATCGGGCTGTCGTGCCCGCAGTCCGGGGCGGCGCATTCCGTCGAGGAGGCGCGCGAGATCGTCAAGAAGACCGGGTTCCCGGCCATCTTGCGGCCGAGCTTCACCATGGGGGGCTCCGGGGGCGGCATCGCGTACACCCAGGGCGAGTTCGACGAGAAGGTCGCGTGGGCGCTGGCGCAGTCGCCGACGCACGAGTGCCTCATCGAAGAGAGCGTCCTCGGATGGAAAGAGTTCGAGCTCGAGGTCATGCGAGACCGGGCCGACAACTTCATCGTCGTGTGCTCGATCGAGAACATCGACCCGATGGGCGTCCACACCGGCGACTCCATCACCGTCGCGCCCGCGATGACGCTGACCGACCGGGAATACCAGCGCTTGCGTGACGCGGCGCGGGCGGTCATGACCGAGATCGGCGTCGAGACCGGCGGCGCGAACGTGCAGTTCTCGGTCGACTCCAAGTCCGGGAAGTTCCACGTCATCGAGATGAACCCGCGCGTATCCCGCAGCTCGGCGCTCGCCAGCAAGGCGACCGGCTATCCCATCGCCAAGATCGCGGCGAAGCTCGCGGTCGGGTACACGCTCGACGAGCTCAAGAACGACATCACGCGCACGTCGGCCGCGTTCGAGCCCGTGATTGACTACGTGGTCGTCAAGTGGCCGCGGTTCGCGTTCGAGAAGTTCCCCGGCGCCGACGAGACGCTCGGCACCCAGATGAAGAGCGTCGGCGAGTCGATGAGCATCGGCCGCACCTTCTGCGAGGCCCTCCAGAAGGCGGCGCGCTCGCTCGAGACGGGCAAAGACGGCCTCGTCTCGCTCTTCGGCCGCGTCGACTACCGCGCGCTGGCCGAGCCGAAGCGAAAGCGCGACCTCTCGATGGAAGCGCCCGACTTCGAGACGCCGAAGACGCTGCCGCCGGCGACCGACGACGAGACCCGGCGCGCGCTCGAGAAGCTCGTGGCGACGCCAACTGCGGACCGCCTCTTTTACCTGGTCGACGCCATGCGCGCGGGCCTCACCGAGGTCGAGCTCCACGCCCTGACGGCCATCGACCCCTGGTTCCTCGCGCAGTTCCGTCGCCTCCTGACGACCGAAGAGCAGCTGAAGCGCGGTGAAACGGGGCCCAACCAGATCCGTGCCGCCAAGCGTCTCGGCTTCAGCGACCGACAGATCGCGACCCTGACGTCGAGCAACGAAGACGCGGTCCGAAAGCTGCGCCTCTCGCAGGGCACCCGCGCCGTCTACGCGCGCGTCGACACCTGCGCGGCCGAATTCGTGGCGCTGACGCCGTACCTCTACTCGACGTACGAGACGGAGAGCGAGTCCGCGCCCGATCCGAAGCGGCGCAAGGTGGTCATTCTCGGCGGCGGCCCGAACCGCATCGGGCAGGGGATCGAGTTCGACTACTGCTGCGTTCACGCCGTCATGGCCCTGCGCGAGGCGGGCTTCGAGACCGTGATGGTCAACTGCAACCCGGAGACCGTCTCGACCGACTACGACACCTCCGACCGCCTGTACTTCGAGCCGCTGACGCTCGAAGACGTGCTCAATATCGTCGACGAAGAGAAGCCCGAGGGGGTCATCGTGCAGTTCGGCGGGCAGACGCCGCTGAAGCTCGCGGTGCCGCTCGAGAAGCGCGGCGTGCGGCTCCTGGGCACGAGCGCCGACGCCATCGACCGCGCCGAAGAGCGGGGACGGTTCGACGAGCTCCTGACCAAGCTGGCGCTCAAGCGGCCGCGCAGCGGTATTGCCACCTCACCCGAGGAGGCTGTCAAGATCGCCGAGGGCCTCGGGTACCCCGTGCTGGTGCGTCCGAGCTACGTGCTGGGCGGCCGCGCGATGATGATCGTCTACGCCCGGAGCGAGCTCGACGTCTTCGTGATGCGCGCGTTCGAAGCCGCGCGCGAGGCCGGAACGCAGACGATCCTGGTCGACGAGTTCCTCAAGGACGCGATCGAGATCGACGTCGACGTAGTGTCCGACGGCAAGCGGTGCGTGATGGGCGGCGTCATGCAGCACATCGAAGAGGCGGGCGTGCACTCGGGCGACAGCTCAAGCGTCTTGCCGCCGCACTCGCTGCCCCGCGAGATCGTGGCGAGCATCGAGGAGCAGTCGCGGATGCTCGCTCTCGAGCTCGGCGTTGTCGGCCTCATGAACGTGCAGTTCGCGGTCAAGGGCGGCGAAGTCTACATCCTCGAGGTGAACCCGCGCGCGAGCCGCACGGTGCCGTTCGTCTCCAAGGCCACCGGCCGGCCGCTGGCGAAGATCGCCGCCATGCTGATGGTCGGCAAGACGCTCGACGAGCTCGGGATCCACGACCTTCCCCCGCCGAAGTACACGAGCGTCAAGGAGAGCGTGTTCCCGTTCGCGAAGTTCCCCGGGGCCGATACGATCCTCGGCCCCGAGATGCGCTCGACGGGCGAGGTCATGGGTATCGCCGACACGTTCGCGCACGCCTTCGGCAAGGCGATGCTCGCGAGCGGCATCGAGCTCGCTCTCCCCACGGCCGGGTCGCTTCGCCGCGGCGCCTTCGTCAGCGTCAAAGACGAAGACAAGCCGGCGGCCATCCAGATCGGCCGCAGGCTCGCCGGCCTGGGCTTCGAAGTGCTCGCCACGCAGGGCACGGCCGCGGCCCTGGCGCGCGCCAGCATCCCCGCGAAGGTCGTGAAGAAGGTGAACGAGGGCTCACCCCACGTGGTCGACACGATTCGAAGCGGCACGGTCGCCATCGTGGTCAACACGACCATCGGCGCGAAGGAGGTGCACGACAGCTATTCGCTGCGTCGTCAGACGCTCCTCGCGAACATCCCGTACTTCACCACCATCGCGGCCGCGCTGGCCGCGTGCGACGCACTCGAGGCGTCGCGCGACGACGTCGACGTGCACGTCCGCTCGCTCCAGGAGTGGGCTGGCGGCGGGGCCTAGATCAACCAGCGGCGTCGCAGAAGGACCCGGTCTCGACTGGACCCGAAGGGTGGGGCGCGTCAGCGGTTGCGTGACGGCAGCGCGAGGACCTCCAGCCCGCGGGCCGCAATCTCCACGTCGTCTTCGAGGACGCCGCGGATGAGCGCGCGCGCCTCGGCGTCGCGATCGCACGCGAGCACCTGCGCGACGCGCGTCTTCGCCTCTTCCGGGGCGACACGAGCGAGGACCCGCGCGGCCGCGGCGCGCACGCGCACCGGCACGTCCGGGTTCTCGAGGGCCGTCCAGAGGTCCTTCGGATCGAGATCGCTTCCGCGGTAAGCGTCGGCGGACGAGGCGGTCGCGATCGACGCGGCGGCCATGTCGACCCGCTCGAGCCACGCCCGCTCGCTCTCGCTGCGGGGCGCGAGACGGGCGAGCGGGCTCGGGAGCGCGGGCGGCGGCGGCCCCTCGCCACGGGCGCGGGCGGCCGCCGAGAGCACCTGCGCCGCAAGATGCTCGCGCTCTTCGGGCAGCGATCGGCCCATAGGCACCATGACGGGGCCGGAGTTCGTGGTCAGCAAGACCCCGGCGTCGTCGACGCTCGCGGCGCGCACTTCGGCGTAGCGAATCGGGGGGATCCATGCGGGCATCTCGGTGAAGCGGATGCCGGCCGACGTGAGCGCCACGCGCGGGCCGTGAGGCTCTTCGAGGCACGCGACGAGCATCGCCACCACGGTGATCGGGATGATGACGAGCCCGAGGGTGAGCCCGACCAGGGTGAGGTCGGCGGCCGCGCAGACCGCGATCGCCAACCAGGCGATCGCGAGGAGCGTCGAGCCCTGCAGGGCCACGCTCCGCACGCGCGTGGGCCACGCGACCTCACCGAACCCGAAATGGCCCAGCCCGAGCGGCCGACGAACGGCGTCGAGATCGGCCTCGCTCGCGAAATCGAGGACGAGGGGGCGGTCGGTCGACCCGCGGCGCACGATTGCGAGCGCCACCCCGCCCGCCGTGCGCGCGGTGGAGGCCGCCACGACGTCGGACGCGTGGACCGGCTGGTCGAGGAGACCGGCCTCGACGATCTCGATCGAGCCCGGATGGACGCGAACGCCCGCCTCCCGTGCGCGGAAGCGCAGGCGGATCACCCGGCGGGCGAAGAAGAGCGCGGCGCCCAGAAGCAACCCGGTCGCACGGAGCCCCGCGACCAGCGGCGCGATCGGCGAGAAGAGGATGAGCACCGCGGCGATGGTGGGCGTGACCCGCCGCAGCCAGCGGGGGCCGGTGGGATCACACACTCGCGCGCGCACCATCTCCTCCATCTTGGCCGCGCCGCGTCGTCCTGCAACGGACATCGGCCTCGCGGTTCACGATCGTTCCCGCCGCGCTATTCCTGGGATGAGTCCCGGGATGAGTCCCGGGATGAGACGATCGGTCTCACCTCGACCGACCCTGCGGTATGCTTGGCCCGCCGATGCCGAAATACCCGCTCGAGCCTCTCGTCGCGCTCCGCGAAAAGAAGGTCGAAGAAGCCACGACCGAGCTCGCCGGGGCGATGCGCCGGCGTGAGGCCGCGGCCAGCGCTCTGGGCGCGGCCGAGGCGCGTCGGGAGGCCGCGGCTCGCCGCGCGGCGGGCGTTCGCGCCGCCGAGCTCGAGGCCCTTTCGAAGGGGAGCCTGCGCGCGCGCGACCTGGCGCGGGCCGACGCCTGGGCCGTGCGAGGGTCGGTCGAGCGCGACGCGCTGGTGGCCGCGGTCGCCCGCGCGGGCGCAGCGGCAGACGAGGCCTTGCACGACGAGAGGGGAGCGCAGGCGGACGTCGCCGCGCGCCACGCGGATGCGCGGGTCGTCGAGGTGCACCGCGAACGGTGGGACGGCGAGCAGCGTCGCCACCTCGAAGCGCGCGAAGAGGAGGCGTCTGCAGACGCGTGGCGGCCGAAGCGTTGAAGCGCGGAGCAAGGGTCCCATCGTGGAGGGGTCTCCGCGCAGTCGCGCGAGTCGCCGGAATCGTGGCGCCCCTCGTCGCTTCGGTGGCGTGGCTGGCGTGCGGGGGGCGCGGAGGAAGCGCGCCCGAAGCGCGCCCGCCCGCTGAGCCGTCGCTCGCCCAGCTGGTCGCGGCCCTCGCCGACGCCGGAGACGCGGCAGGCGCTCCGGCCGGCGACGGTGTGCCGCGCCTTTCGGTCGTGCTCGAAGATCCTCGCCTCGCGCTCGCCCGCGATCGGGTCGAGGCGAAAGACGACTTCGCCGCGGCCCGCGAAGTGGACCGCGTACGGGCCGAGGTCGTACTCGACGCGCGACAGACCTGCGCCTGGGACTACCTGGCGGGCCGGCTGCATCTGTCCGCCGGCGACGCGAACGACGCGGTCGCCGCGTTCGAGCGCGCCGCGTCGGCCGGCGACGGCGGTGTCCCGTGCGCGCTCGCTTCGTACGCCCGGCTCCGCGAGGCCGAGGCGCTGGTCCGGGCCGGCCGGTATGAAGAGGCCGTCACTTGGGCCCGGAGCGTCAGCGACGACATCGCCGCGCACGACGAGACGAAGCTCACCATGGCCGACGGGCTGAATGGCAAGGGCGACCGGGCGGGCGCAGTCGCGATCTGGCGCCCCTTCCTCGCCGCGAACCCTCACGGTCTCCGCTGGGTCGACGTGTCGATCCAGCTCGCGACGGCGCTCCTCGACGGCGTCGATGGGCCGCCCCGGGGTGCCGCGGCGGAGGCGATCGAGCTGACCACGCGCGTTCTCGTCGAAGCCCCGTCGGTGGCCGACAAGCTCGCGGTCGCCGACCTGCGCCAGCGCGCCGGCATGGCCTCGAAGGCGCCTCTCCGGCCTCTCGCGCTCGAAGAACGCGCGCACCAGGCGCAGGCCTGGCTCGACGCCTCGCTGCCCAAGCACGCGCGCGAAGCCGCTAACGACGTGCTCGCGTCGATCCCGAAAGGGGCCGGCCCTCACCGGGCGGTCGCATGCGCCGCGGCGATCGTGCGCGCGCAGGCGACGCTGAAGTCCAGGTCGGACGAAGCCGCGGCCGCCTGGGGAGCCGCCATCGCCCGGTGCGAGGGCGACGACGCGCTCGTCACCGCGCTCTACTACGGCGCGCGCGCCAGCGTCTCCGCGCACCACGACGCGGAGGCTCTCGCGCGGTTCGACAGGGTCGAGAAGCTCTTTCCGAAGCACCGTCTGGCTGACGACGCTCGCTTCCGCGCGGCGATGGTCGTGCAAGACGAGGGCGACGACGCGCGCGCGCTGGCGATGCTCGGCTCGGTCCCCGACGCGTATCCGGACGGCGACATGGGAGGCGAGGCTCTCTTCCGCATCGCGCTCGACAAGCTCGCAACCGACGACCTCGCCGGGGCCGCGGCGGCCCTCGACCGCGCGCTCGGCATCGCGCCCGCGCCATCCGCGCCCGCGTCGAGCGCGAGCAAGCGGGCGGAATATTTTCGTGCGCGCGTGGCCGAGAAGGCGGGCTCGGTCGACGAGGCCAAGCGGCGCTACGCGGCGCTCGTGAGCGACGCACCCCTCGATTACTACATGCTGCTCGCCTACGCCCGGCTCCGGGCCATCGACGACGCGCTCGCCCGGGCCACGCTCGAAGGGGCAATCGCGCGCGATGCCGCCTCGCCGCCGATGACGCGCACGCGCGCCGAGTTCGCGTCTCCCGCGTTCGATCGATTCGTGAGCTTGCTCGAGGTCGGCGAAGTCGACCCGGCACGCCGCGAAGCAAGCGCAGGCGCGCTCGTGGGGGAGGGCGTCGACCCCGAAGTCATCTGGATCGTCGGCTGGCTCTACGACCTCGCCGGCGCCCCGGACGTCGGGCACGCATACGCACGAGGCCGCAGCGTGCACTGGCCCGCGGGCCGCTGGAAGCTCCCGTGGGAGGTCGCCTTTCCGCGCGCGTTCGACGCGACCGTTACGCGCGAGAGCGA
>ODAK010000310.1_pt1 | contig 56011 bp, 53 predicted proteins | sample 1539591 | NCBI WGS metagenome assembly ODAK01 (sample SAMEA3539303, study PRJEB22396) | soil metagenome | biome: tundra; feature: field; material: soil | place: USA | collected 2010-05 | depth 0.15 m | reverse complement strand
CCTGGCGCGTCCAGTTCTTGCCGCCATCCAACGTGACCGTAACTCCGCCGTCGTTTGAAGCGATCATCCGGCGCGTATTTTGCGGATCGATCCAAAGCCCATGGTTATCGCCGTGCGGTACGCGGATCTTATTGAACAGATGCCCACCGTCGGTCGATTTGTACGATTCAACGTTCATGATGTAGAGAACGTTCTCGTCGCGCGGGTCGGCGATTACGTGCATGTAGTACCACGGACGCTGCCACAAACTGTGATCGGGGTTCACCAGTTGCCACGACTCGCCCCCGTCGTCGGAGCGGTAGAGGCCGCCATCCGGATTGTGCGCCTCGATCAGCGCATACACGCGGTCCGAGTTTGCCGCCACGGCTACGCCGATTTTCCCGTACGGACCCTTCGGTAAGCCGTGCTCTTCAATGCGTTTCCAGCTGCTACCGCCATCGTTTGAGCGGTAGAGCCCGCTGCCCGGGCCGCCACTCGACATACTCCACGAAGTACGCCGCGCCTGCCACAACGCCGCAAACAAGATGTTGGGATTATGCGGATCGAACGCTACATCGATGCCGCCAGTGTTCTCGTCTTTGTAAAGAACCTTCTCCCAGGTCTTGCCGCCATCGGTCGTGCGGAAAATGCCGCGCTCGCTGTTGGGCCCGTAAGGATGCCCGAGAGCTGCCACAAAGGCAATGTCGGGATTCGCGGGGTTAATAATGACCCTGCCAATCGCGCGCGAATCTTTCAGGCCTACGTTCTTCCAGGTCTTGCCGGCGTCCAGCGATTTGTAGACTCCGTCGCCGTGCGAGATGTTGCCGCGAATACAGGCCTCGCCGGTCCCTACGTAGATCACATTGTAATTGGAACTCGCCACCGCGATGCTCCCGATGGCGGATGTTCCCTCTTTGTCAAAGACTGGCGCCCACGTCATCGCGCCGTCCGTCGACTTCCAGACCCCACCCCCAGTCGCTCCGAAATAATAGGTCGTGGGATCCCCGGGAATTCCCGCTGCCGTGAGCGAGCGCCCGCCGCGGAATGGTCCGATCATGCGATACTTCATCCCTTTAAAAGCTTTCTCTTCGGGCTTGGAGGCTTCGGCAGCGTCGGAGTCTTTCGCAGCCTCGGCCGGCGGTTGCGCAGTCTGCGTTGTGGGCGACGGCTTCACGGCTTTGGATTGCCGTTCGGGTTTGGCTTGCGAGTGTGCGGGTACCGTAATCACGATCGCGAATGACACCGTGAAAACCAACTGAGCAAAGATCGACACGTTCGCACGAAATTTGTATGGGCCCATGTTCAGGTTATCTCCGGGGAAGAAGTGGACAATTTGGTTATGGTAATGCAAGCAAGGCTGGCTGCAAAGAGCCGCAGGCGTTTCCCACCAGCCCGCTGACTGCGAGGCGACTCACGCCGAGCAGCCGCACAATCACTTTTTCGAGATCAGGATTTTCTTTGCGGCTTCCAACTCTTTTAGCTTCGCCTCTTCCACCTTGGGGTAGGCAAGGTCGAGAGACTCCAGTGTCTCCACCACCACTGCCGAGACGACCAGCCGCGTAAACCATTTGTTATCCGCGGGCACGACGTACCACGGCGCGTGTTCGGTCGCAGTGTTGGCGATCATGTCTTCGTAGGCCTTCTGATAATCTTCCCAGCATTTGCGTTCGCGAATATCGGCGGCCGAGAACTTCCAGTTCTTCTCCGGTTCGTCCAGGCGCTCCAGAAAGCGGCGTTTCTGCTCCTTCTTCGAAACATTCAGGAAGAACTTGCGGATCACCGTCCCGCTGCGCGCCATGTGCCGCTCGAAGGAGCGGATGTCCTCGAAACGCTCCTCCCAAATATTCTTGCCCACCAGCGAGGGAGGCGTCTTCTGGCTCTTGAGAATTTCAGGATGAACCCGCACCACCAGCACTTCTTCATAATAGGAACGGTTGAAGATGCCGATATGCCCGCGCTCCGGCAAATCGCGCGTCGTCCGCCACAGAAAATCGTGCTGTAGCTCGAGATCCGAGGGAGCTTTGAACGAAAACACCTGGCAACCCTGCGGATTGATCCCCGACATCACATGCTTGATGATGCCGTCCTTCCCAGCCGCGTCCATGGCCTGGAATATCAGGAGGAGAGCCCAGCTGTCCTGCGCGTAGAGCTTGTCCTGCAGTTCTGCGCTGCGGACAATGCCCTGCTGCAAAGCCTCAGTGGCACTTTCTTTGGACCGCCAGTGTCCCGTATCTGCGGGATCGAAGTCTTTCAGCCGAAAATGTTTGCCGCTTTCCACCTGATAGGTCTTCGCCAATTTGTCAGTCTTCATTTGTGAGCTATTCCTTTTCCCGGAACATTTTAGAAGCTGGACCTGAGCATGTAGTGTAAGGTTGCGGTTGTCGTTTTATGGACAAACTCAAGCACCCGCAATCATAGCGCAAAGGCCCGATGGCTCGCTGTTTCCGGTAGCGCAAGGTTGAACCCTGCGCGCCGCTTGATGATAGGATCACAGGCGTATCGCAGGTGTTGGCCCTGTACACAAGCTAATCAATCCGTTGATCGGAGCTTCCCCTATGAAAGCCCTTTCCCTCGTCGGAGTCTTGCTGCTCGTACTAGGAGTGCTGTCGTTTGTCGTGCCGATTCCGCACAGCGAGAATCACGGTGTGAAGATCGGCGACGCCAAAATCAGCGTGGAGACCCAAAGCAGCGACAAACTGCCTCCCGCCGCTGGCATAGTTCTTCTCGCCGGTGGCGTTGTTGCCCTTGTTCTCGGATTGCGCAAAACATAGGCCGTAACACCAGGCCGTAACACCAAGCCGCAACACCAGGAAAGACGCGCTTGTTCGAATCTGAGTTCTTGACTCCCACCCAGGAAGACAAAGACCGGTACCAAAGGCTTGTCTCCGAAGCGGCCCAGATTGTCTGTACGTCCCTCCCAGAGCCTCCCTATTCCGGAAAGAACTCGGCCACCCTGGCGGACCTGATTCGCACCGATTTTCTTCCGGACGCTGCAAGCACTTCCGAACAAATAGCCGCGACTTTGCGCACGGTCGTCTCGAACTCGGTCGCCGTCAACCATCGCAATACCGTCGCGCACTTGCACTGCCCGCCGTTGTTAGCCGCTTTGGCGGCCGAGGTCGTGATCAGCGCCCTCAATCAGTCCATGGATTCCTTCGACCAAGCGCCCATCGCCACGGTCGTTGAGCAGAAGATGATTCGCTGGCTGTGCGCGCGGGCAGGGCTACCCGCTACTTCCGACGGGACGTTCACCACCGGCGGTTCCCAGTCCAACTATATGGCCATGCTGCTGGCGCGCGATACGTTTCTGCAGAGACATTGGAACTGGTCGGCGCAGAAATCTGGCCTTCCCCCCGAAGCTCGCCGGCTGCGTATTTTCTGTTCCGAAGTGGCGCACTTCACCGTGGAGAAATCCGCCTCGCAGTTGGGCCTGGGAACCGACGCTGTGGTGCGAGTCGCCGTGGATGAGAACTTCCGCATGAGTCCCGCAGCCCTGCAGGAGTCTCTTCAGACCAGTCACGCCGCAGGTTTGCTTCCTCTGGCCATCGTCGCGACCGCGGGCACAACCGACTTCGGTTCGGTCGATCCCATTCCGGAGCTAGCCTCCCTCGCGCAAGCGGCGGGCGCATGGCTTCACGTGGACGCGGCTTACGGCGGCGCTCTGCTCTTCTCCGCTCAGCATCGCGTCAAGCTAAAGGGCATTGAATCCGCTGACTCACTCGGCATCGACTTTCACAAACTCTTCTGGCAGCCGATTCCGTGCAGCGCATTCCTGCTGCGCAACTCCCGCCACTTCGACTCCATCAAGCTGAACGCCGACTACCTCAACCCCGAGGCTCACGAAGAGGAAGGCATTCCCAACCTGGTGACGACTTCCCTGCTCACCACCCGCCGCTTCGACGCTCTGAAATTATGGATTTCGTTTCAAACGCTCGGCCGCGACAAACTCGCCGCCATGATTGACCGGACCGTCGAACTCGCTCGGCACTCAGCGCGAGTCATCCGGGATACCCCGCGGCTCGAACTCTTGTCCGAACCGCAACTGAGCACGGTCGTCTTTCGCTACATGCCGTCTCAGGCAGCAGTTGATTCGGACCAGATCAACGCCGCTCTCCGCCAGCGTCTCTTTGATCGCGGACTGGCAGTCATTGGCCACACGCGGGTCCACAACCGCCAGGCTCTCAAGTTCACCTGCATGAATCCCACGATGACAGAAGATCAAATGGACGAACTGATTGGGCTGATCGTGAGCGAGGGTGTTGCCATCGAGTCTGGCAGGGAGCGCCGGGCCTAAGCCAGGAAACGAGAACGAGTGTCTTCGGTGGGTATTGGGCAAGTGTCGTAGCGCCCGAAGATGCGGTATCGGTTGCGTGCGACCATTCTGTATCCCCATTCGCGAAGCGGTCGGGGAACCACCTGCAAAACGATTCCGGACAGCCGCCAGAATAAAGATCCGGGAATTGGTGTTGCTTGTGTGGGTCCGGGTCTCAGACCCGGACGGGCCGAGCGAAGCTCGGCTGCTCCCAGGTGTCGGAGGATAAACACAACAGCATCCGACCGAGACAACAGATGTTCATCGGCCAGATCGCAATTCACGACGACGTAAACAGTATCGAGATCCCGTGTATCCGCCCCATGCCGCGCGAGAACAGTCCCTGCGAACCCACTCTGCAGGGAGGCAAATCGAAACATCCCCGCCGGATCCCGCCGCAAGACGAACTTCACTAGCCGGTTGCACAGCCCGCAAACACCGTCGTAGAGCAGGATGGGGTGCGCGATCGATTCGGACGCTGAACCGAACTGCGGGGGACTTTCCGTCACACACTACACCTCAGATCGGTTTTAGCTATTTCGCTAAATAGCGTCAAGCAACAATCCGTCGACCTCCCTCATCTCCCGTGCTTTATGCTTATCATCCTCAGGCGGGAGTACAATTTCGTCCAATTAGGACGTTGCCTGAGGGAGGTTCCCATGCCCGCCCGCTACGCTTTTCTTCTACTGTTCATTCTTTCGCTCCCGGCCAGTAGCCAACACACCAGTATGCAGGGGCGTATCAACCAAAGCGTCGCGCAGCGCGAGGAACAGATTTCACAAGTATCTGCCTCGCCTGCGCCCAACCTCAGAGCAGCCCGGCTTGCGGCGCTTCACCACGACGCCAACGAATTATCCGCCTTGAGTAGCTCCGTTCAGTCGGATCTGCAGAAACTACAACAGGGGATGCTGGTCAAAGACCTCGACGAAAACTTGAAAAAGTTGGAGAAACTCTCTAAGAAGGTGCGGCACGAAATAGAGTAGCTGTCCCCCTTAACCACGAAGTTATCGGTTCGACCCCAACCGCAGAAGTTCTTTGCGCAGCCGCAGATGATGTCGCGTGAGGCGGAGGTAGCGCATCTCGTTGGGTCCCGCCTGGGCGCGGATGATCTTGGCCGTGTCCTTCTTCTCTTGCGGCGTCCAGCGGCTCAGGTCAGGAATCAGCGCCAACACCAGTGACCAGTTCTCGAATGCCTGTCGCTCCGCCGAAGTCCAGCGGGACAAGTTGATGCCCAACGCGCGGCCTACGTCGATCACCGACGCGCGACAGATGCGCTGACTATCTCCCCCGAACTCGCGCGCCATCCGCCGGTTTACCCGCAAACCCAGATTGCGCGTCGAGAACGTGTCCCATGCTCCCGGCGCGGACGGCGCGCGGGAGGCCAGGACCTGAGAGTCGGTCGACAAGGGATCAACGCGCCCCACCTCATAGAACACATGCGCTTCCGCCAGCCGCCTCAGCGTTTTCTTCGGCGTGCGGTATTGCGGGTTCGCCGCGATCTTCTGCTCTTCCCGCCTGGCAAGTTGCTCCAGATCACTGCTGCCCGAGCGGAAGCCCAACTTGCGGTAAAACCAGAAGGCACCGGAGTCGAGTGCTTCGTCATTGTTCTGTCCGATCTGATACGGATAGACCGAGATCGTGGTCGCTCCGGTGAACGCGCACAGGCAACGCAGAGCCTGCGCATAGATCCAGGCGGTTTCGCCCTGCCGGTAGGTGTAGAACGTGTTGAAGCCCACCTCGATCCATTCGCATAGACCGATGGCTTCGATGTAGTTGATCGGAACCCCGTTCTTGAGAGTGAATCCCGCGACGTAGGCGCGCAACGGCAACCGCCGGTCAGCTGGCAGGTTCCAGAAATACATGACCACACCGCGGCCGAGCCGGGCGCGCACAACGGAGTTGGGATCGCCCAGCGTCGTGCCGTAGAGTTCGCGATAACGCACAGCCATCACCGCCCGGATGTTGTCCATGACAGACTGGCCTTCGCGACGCGAGACTCTTGCCAGACGCGGAGCCGGTTGAGCGAGTTCGCGCGTCAGCGACACTTGGCTCCGGACAAGTAGCGGCGCGCCGTGATAGTAGAACTGCCTCGGCTGCGTCCAGTTGCGACTGCGCGAGATCTTCAGATTCTCCAGGCGCCAGCGCAGTGGGATACGCAACGAATCGTACAGTTCCGCACGCTGGCGATTAGAGACCGGCAACTGTTCGAAGCGGCGAATCAGCCATTCGAGATACCGCTCACGCCCCCTTGCACTGTCGAGCCAGCTGCGCCAAGGGATGTTTGCTTCCACGTCGGCATCTTCCGAGAGCAAAGGAATGAAACGCGGCCAGGTAGATCCCATCGCGCGTTCTTCCTCATAGTCATCCCACGCGATCTCAACATTGCGTGGAATGCGGCGCGCCAGCCAGCGCGCGGCGTCGAAGTTGAGCGCATCCTGCATGGTTGTGCCCGCGATGCCGGAAGTATCGAAGTCGTCGAACACCGACATGTCAACTCCGAGTTCACGGAGTTTCTCGACCCGCTTATGGAATGTGTCCAGCAGTTGTTCAATCTTCGCGACCACCGCCCGCGATTGCGGAAAAGCTCGCAGAAACAACAGACTCTCGTGAAAGCGAATCAGCGACTTGGCATCGCGAAACTGGTGGCGTGCCAGTTGCTCGAGAAGAGTCTGCGTGTGGGCGCTTGCGCCCCGCCCGAAACGGCCTTTTGCGGCTTCGAGGCTGGTCAGGAGGGCGTCGAGAGTTGGAGGCATGCGGATTCCGGCTGGTAAGTCTAACGTACTTTTCCCGATTGTCCGCGGGACCATGCGACGGGCAGCGTGGTAACGTTGCACCCGGGAAGAATGCCGATCACTTCACTCTCCGGCTGGCAACGAGAAGGTGAGTCCACGGTTCGTCGTTGAGCCGGCTGATCTGGACAACCGGATGCCCATTGGTCGTGTCCTGAATGAATTGCCCGTCGCCGATGTACATTCCGGTGTGATCGATCTTGCGGGGTGAAGAGCCGAAGAAGAGCAAGTCGCCGGGCTCCAGGTTTTGCCGATCCACCGCGACCATGCCAGTCCACTCCGCTTGCTTGTCGGCGTCGCGCGGCATGTTGAAGCCGCGAGCCCGCACCAGCATTTGCGTGAAGCCGGAGCAGTCGAAGCCAAAGCTCGACGTGCCTCCCCATAGATAAGGAATGCCGATGAAGCGTTTCGCCAGTTCGATGGATTCGGGAATCGACAACGGCTTCGGGTCGGTGACAACATCGCTTGACTGGATCCACTCACTGCGCTTGTCAGGAAGTCGAACCTGCAACCAACCTTCGTGGCTTCCCTTCCCGGATGTCTTTTTTTTATCGCTTGCGTCGTCGGGCATCGCTTCCAGTCGCGATTCGAAGGGGATGGTGATGACAGGCTTGTGCTTGGTTACGTCTGGCTCGCGATAAAGATTGGCGAAAAGACTCTCGACCTGAACGACCATGCCTACCGTCGCGTAGCCGGCACCGCTCTGCACGAGGCGAAGATGTCTGCTCGGAACCCATCCCTTGTAATGGTCGGCCGTTTGAATTCTGCACCACTCGCCGCGAGCGGTCAGCAGAGTCACGTTGCTCCCGTAAATCGCCTGAGACACAACATCGGTCTGGTCGCTCGGTCCGGAGTACATGTTGGCAACCGGGACCACTACAATTTGAGTGCTGCTCTTGGCGAAGGCGCCCGGAGCAGACAGAACAAGGATCAAGGCGATTGCACTGAGAAGGGACCGTTGGCGATTCGTGCGCATTGGGTTCGATGGCTGCGAGGAAGCATTCCACGAGTGAGTGTGGAGCGGTCCTCGAAGTGAGATGGTAACGGATGGCACGGCAGGCCGCTACTGAAAATCACCGTGAGTCTGACGAAGGATTCCCCGGCGCCTGCGTAAGACTGTATCCTAGGAACGCCGAAATCTGAACGCGGAGAACCAAGTTGGCTTCATCTCACCCAAAGCAAGGGTCTTCCATCTACGATCTGGACACCCCCACAACCCTGATCGATCTCGACCGTTTGGAGAAGAACATCCGCGAATGGCAAGCCCACGCGGACAAGTGCAAAGTTCAGTTTCGGTCCCACATTAAGACCCACAAGATCCCGGAAATCGCGCGCATGCAGATTACCGCCGGGGCTCGAGGAATCGTCTGCGCCAAGGTGAGCGAAGCGGAACCCTTTGCAGAAGCGGGGATTGAAGACATCTGTATTGCATACCCAGTCGTCGGAGAGGTGAAGTGGCGGCGCCTCGCCGCGCTGGCGGCGCGAGTCCGAAGCCTGACGGTGAACTGCGATTCGGAGGAAGCCGCTCGCGGATTGTCGAAGGCCGCCTCCGAGGCGGGCGCAACAATCCGCGTACACGTGGATATCGACAGCGGGCTCCACCGAGGCGGAATTCCCTCCGACGACCAGGCTGCGATCGAGCGCCTGGCAGCCAAAATAAAATCGCTGCCGGGACTGCACTTCGCAGGCCTCACCACCTACCGCTCCGGCAGTTTTCCCGGAGCACCCAACCCGAAAGATGCTGGGCACGCCGAAGGGCAATTACTGGTGGAAGTTGCGAACCGGCTGAGAGCTGGCGGCATCGAGGTCGGCGAGATCACAGCCGGCAGCACACCCACCGGCAAGTGGGTCGCGGAAGTTCTCGGAGTCACGGAAGTGCGCGCCGGCAACTATGTTTTCAACGACCTGATGCAACTGGACAGTGGCATTGCCAGCGAAGACCAACTGGCGCTATCGGTTCTGTGCACGGTGGCGAGCACGAACGGAAGCGACCGTCTCACCATCGACGGCGGCACGAAGACTTTCAGCGGGGATACTGGCGGAGTCGGCACCGGCCGCGCTGTTCCCGCTGCCATCGCGCGGGCCGTCGACCGGCGAATCTTTGTACAGCGGCTCAACGAAGAACACGGGATGGCGCGCGCCGACGACGACGTGAAACTCGGAGAAAAGATCCGCTTCTACCCCTACCACGCTTGTACCTGCGCCAATCTCAACGACGAGATCATCGGGTTCCGGAGTGAACGGGTCGAAGTGGTGTGGCGGGTGCGCGCGCGAGGACTGCGGACATAGAGTTTGATAGCGCGGGGTGAAATAGGAAGTGGAAGGACCGGGAGGCACCATGGCGAAATACGTGATTCAGACTGAGCGCGGAGCGGCGCCGCAGGGGGCGTACTCACAGGGCTGGCGCGCTGGAGACTTCATCTTCGTGACCGGAACCGGTCCGGTCGATTCCAGAACCGGCAAGCTGTCGGGCGACACGATTGAAGCGCAGACCGAACAAGTCATCAGCAATATGGAGTCTGTTCTCGCCGCCGATCATGCCACCCTCGCGGACGTCGTCAAGGTGACCGTGCATCTCAGTGACACTGCCCTGTTTGCGCGCTACAACGCGGTGTACGCACGCCGTTTTTCTGCTCCCTACCCAGTGCGCACGACTGTGGGAAGTGACTTGCGGCAGTTGCCTGGAATGTTGATTGAGGCCGATTGCATCGCCTATGCTCCGCAAAAGAAATCCAGCTCCCGAAAATCGAGCCCGAAGAAAACGAATCGCAAGCAACGGCGCACGAAGTAATCACTGGTTGGCGCCAGCGGTCGGCGCAGTTCCCCCGCGCGACTTGCGGAAGTAGAAATAGAGAGGAAGACCGGTGGCGATCAGGCCCAAGCCCACAGTGGATTCCAGCGGCCGTGTGTGGATCGTGTTCCAGACCAGCCAACACGCGACCAGCACAAACACCAACGGCAGAAATGGATACGCCAGCGTCTTGTAAGGCCGTTCCACACCGGGCATCTTCCGCCGAAGCGCGAAGACGGAAGTCGTGACCAGCGCGTAAAAGATCCACGAAGCGAACACTACGCAGTCGGTCAGCTGATCATAGGTTCCTGAGATTGCCAGCAAACTCGCCCAGATCCCCTGCAACACAATCGAGAATACTGGGACGTGAGTCGCCCCACTGACGCGGCCAAAGGGTGCAAAGAACAGCTTGTCGCGCGCCATCGCATACGGCACTCGGGCTGAAGAGAGAATGGTCCCGTTCAGCGCACCCAGAGTGGACATCACAAACACCAGCGAGATAAACGTCGCGCCATACCTGGCGAGAAAAGTGGTCGCGGCCTTGGCGGCGACCGGCAGCGCGTCGCGATAGGTGGTGGAGTTCGAAGTCAAAACCTCGGAGAATGGAAGCGCATAAAAATACGAGAAGTTGGCCACGCAATAAATCACCACCACCAGCCCGGTGCCGATGATCAGACCTCGCGGCACGTTGCGGCTTGGGTTCTGCACTTCCCCAGCGCACATCGGCATCTGATTCCAGCCTTCGTAGGCCCACAGAGCCGCAAGCATGGCGGTTCCGAACGCAGCAAACCCGGACCAAGGCCTGACGCCCGCCGGACGAGCCAGATTGGCCAGTCCGCCTGCCTTCGAGAAGAAGAGAATGCCGCCGACGAGAATGGCGATGCCCGCAACTTTCAGAATCGTCAACCAGAGTTGCACCTGCCCGCCCAGCACCACGCGGCCACAGTTCAGCGCTGAGAGCAGGATGATTACACCCAACGCTAACGCCTGTTGTGTTCCAAATCGCCAGACCAAAGACTGGCCAAACGCATGGTAGGGATATTCTGCCCAGACGTAATTAATCGGTAGGATGGCGGCGAGAAATGTAGCGAAGCCCCACGGCCAGGCTGGCAATCGATCCGGCGGATCCCATCACGAATCTCATCCATCCAAAGAGAAACGCAGGACCTTCGCCATAGGCTTCCAACAAGTAAACATATTCGCCGCCCGCATGTGGCAGAAGCGCGCCTAGTTCTGCATAGGTGAGTGCACCTGCCATCGAGAGCAGGCCAGCCAGGCCCCAAGCCCAGAGCACCAGGCTCGGCGACCCCACAGTCTGCGCCATCACGGTCGCTTTGAGAAAGACTCCGGTGCCAATCACCGCTCCCACAACCAGAGAAATCGTGGGGGCGAGCGTCAGTCCTCGATGAAGCTGGGAATCGTTGTCTCTGGGAGATTGATTCATGAGGATTCAAGCGCTGACCGCTGGAGCCAATTGAACTTCAGGTCGAGGAAGTATATGGGTCTGGGCGGAAAACGCCAAACTTTGTGGACGTTACGAGAGAAGGAACGAGCAGAGGAAACGATTTGGCTGCCCCCCAGGGATTCGAACCCCGATAACCTGCTCCAGAGGCAGGTGTCCTAGCCGTTGAACGAGGGGGCAGTTCCTTGCTTGCAGCCGAAGCTGCAAGCGCACTTTCATTTTATGGTTGAGAGCGAGGCGGGGTCAACCGAAACCGATTATCCAACGCGGCACATCGACGTTCGCAAAGAGCGGATTTCGGTAGTGGGCTGTTTTGAGTTTCTTAGCCATCAAACCTTGCGTGACTCCCCGCGATGAAAGCTGGTCTCACAGATCACGCTTGGAGTCTGGAGGAATCGGTGGGACTATTGGATCGGTCCAATGTCTCTGTCGCTGCTTAGTTTTGACATCCCGTGGCTGGACATCATGTGCTTGGCTATTGCAATCACCCTCCTCGAAGGGGCGGTAACTGGCCGGGGAACAACTCGCGGTCGTCATTGGCCAGTAGCGGCATGGCTGCGTCCAATATTCGCCATATTCGACTTTGCCGCTCTCGCCTTCGGATTGACTGACCTGTTTCGAAGGCTCTCAAAATGAAAAGATTTCAAAACAGCCCCCTACCTGATTTCACTTCTGCAAGCCCGACTCTCTTGAAGCGGTAGAATCGGATGATTGTATTTTCCCAACAGGAGCAGTCATGGCTACCACCCTCGATTCCATTCACCCCGCCGCGGAGTATGCCGAGATGGCCCGCCGTCCGCTGGAGGCCGAGCAGTGTGCGCTGGTCGTGATCGACATCCAGGAGAAACTGCTGCCGCCGATTTTTCAGAAAGAGCAACTGGTGCGGAACGCACAGCTTTTGATCCGCGCCGCCACGATCCTGAAGATTCCAACGCTGGTCAGCACCCAGTATGCGAAGGGGCTCGGAGGAACCGTGCCTGAGATCGGTTCCCTGCTGGCCGGGACCAAAGCGATCGACAAAACACTATTCTCCTGCTTCGGCAGCGCCGTGTTTTGCAGCCTCCTCAAGCGCCTGCCGGGAAACCGCAATACACTGTTGCTCTGCGGGATGGAGAGCCATATCTGCGTGACGCAAACCGCGCTGGGAGCGCTACGCGAGGGATATTTGGTTCACGTAGCGTCGGACGCTGTCAGTTCACGCGCGGAGTGGAACTGGAAGATCGGCCTCGAACGCATGCGAGCGGCGGGCGCAGTGATCTCGTCGACCGAGATGATGATTTATGAACTGATGCGGTCGTCTTTGTCAGCGGCCTTCAAAGAACTGCTGCCGCACTTGAAGGGTTGAGAAGCCCCTTCCGGTATAAGATGGAAGCGTCCGGCTGATATCAAGGATCTCCTTGCGCAAACTGTTCGCGTGCTTCTGTCTCGTGGCTGTGTTGCTTGCCGCGTTGACGCCTGTTTCTGCCGGCCTGTTCTGGGCCATTCTCGTTCCACTCTTATTCGTCGTCGGCGCGGTCTCTATCGCTTGGTCCGAACGGCAACCGGACGAAAGTGGAATCCCTACCCTCGCGTGCCCGCCCGTTGTTGCCTCGCGACCTCCTCCGGTCGCTGATCCGCTGATCTGAAGTAGCTCAAATAAAACCAACTTACAAGATCAGGCAAGGGTCCCGGCCGCAGAATGCGTTCTTTGCGCTGCGGCCCGGGTGCCCGCCGGGGAGGATGTCGTGTCTATCAAGCGCCGGCTGCGCATGCTGCTGTTGTGTCTTCCGCTTTTGATGGGGGCAGGTTTCGGGATGCCGATGCGTCCCGAAGAAATTGAGGAATTGATGCACAGCGCCAATCAACAGACGATTACCTACACGATCCCCGGAGACAGGGAAACGGCGGATGAGACGATCCGGAAACTGACCGAAGGAGAACCCTAGCCGCTATTCTTTCTTCTTCACCCGGACCACCGTGATCTTCGCGAAGCCTTCCTCAAACGCTGGCGCCTTTAGCTTGGCAGCCATGCGGCGCATGATGTCTTCGGGAACCACGCGATCACGGCGCTGATGGCGCTCAACACAGATGTCGAGCGGAACATCGAAGAACACGGCGTGGACTTCGTAGTTGTAATCCTTGGCCAGCTTGATCCAGTGCTGGCGCTCCTGCGGCGTCAGGTTCGTGGCGTCCACGTAATTCATGGGACGCTTGGCGATGAGCCGCGCCTTGAGCATGGATCGCAGGTTGGAAAACACCAGATCCTGAAAGCGCTGTTCGCGCACGTCGTCAAACAGAAGCGAGCGAATCAAGTCGCTGGAAAGCGGGACCACATTGTGGCGCTTGAACCACGAACTCTTGCCGGAACCCGGGAGCCCGATCGCAAGAACGACGATGCCCTTCGGCGGACGCGCCGCTGCTGCGGGCGCGGCGGCCGGAACGCGGGGCGCTTGCGGCGCGGCCTCAGCTTCGGGTTCAGCTGTTTCCAGAGCTCGTTCTTCGGTCGCTCCGTCTTCCGGCGCCGCTTCCTCCGACCCCGGCAGGTCGGGGACAACGCCCTTCGCGGCAGCGGGAGTGAACGCCTGTGCGACGGCTTGCTCGCGACCGCGCCCACCGCGCCCGCGGCCACCGCGGCGACGGCGTCCACGTCCGCGCTGGCCTTCACCACCAGCGGACGAACGCGACTGCCCGACAGCGCCCGCCGATTCCTCGCGAGGGGGTTGCGCTTCAAACTCGGGTTCAGAGGCTGTAGGAACTTCTGCCTCATTCGGACTCGACTCGTGACGCCCAGATTCAATGTGAGTTGGCGCTGCCGGTGTGCTCGGGACTTGCTCCGCATCGAAATAAGCCGGCTGCAGTGGCGGAGGCGCCGCCTGACTTCCCTGCTCCGGGGCTTTCTTCTTGCGGCGCTGCAATCGATCTTTCATCCATTTACGCATGTTCAGGCTTGTAACACATAAAGCGTGATCGGAGCAATTGGCGGAAACGGGCTGCGTACCAGAGACGACAGGAGATGCAAGGGCTGGAGTCACCTGGGCCAGACCGTGACGCGCAAGAAAACTGCTCCGAACGACAGGTTTTGCAATAATCGTTCAGGAGCGAGAAGGTGAAATAGGATGGAACTTCCGGACGACGTTGTGCGCTGGGTTTCACTACATTTCAACGAGGCAGAAAGAGAACAGGCCCTGGCAAAACTGCAGTCTGCTGAGATTCACACGAGTGAACCTGCGAGCCCACGTCTTTTGCGGTGCGTGGCTTTTAGCTCTCGCGGCAATCTGAAGCTTCTCGATCAACAGATAAAGAAACTCGGGAGAGACTTTCGTGATGTAATCATGGGAGCTGAGTACACGCTCGACGCAGGTAAGCCCGTGCGTGTGCGAGATTTTAACAAGCCTATGGATGCTCCGAGTGTGACTCCCGGCAGGCCGAGCGCGATTCCCGACCCTCTACGAGGTAAGAAATATATCTCCCTCACAACACTTCGCAAAACCGGCGCGGGAGTCGCTACTCCCGTGTGGTTTGGCGAGGAAGATGGGAAACTTTACGTGATGACGCGCAGCGACATGGGGAAGACAAAGCGGATTCGCAACAATCCGCAAGTGCGCGTGGCTCCGTGCACCATTCGTGGAAAAGTGACTGGACCGGAGTTTCCCGCGATAGCGCGCATTCTGCCGCCAGAAGAACACGCCCGGGCTCGCCAGGCAATCAACCGCAAGTATTGGATGGCACGGATTCCGTTGGTCTGGGCGCGAACTGACACGTATATTGAAGTCAGCTTTGAATAAAGCAAGGTTTCAAAGTCTTAAGGTTTCAAAGTTCACGAGTTTTGTTGTGACCTTGAAACCTTTGAGACTTTGAAACTTTGAAACCTTTCCTTCCTTACCACTCGCCGTTCGTCAGATAGTCGTGAATTGACTTCGCCGCCCGCCGCCCGGCGCCCATCGCCAGAATCACCGTGGCGCTACCCGTCACGATGTCCCCTCCCGCAAACACGCCCTTGCGCGTCGTGCGTTGCGTTTCCTCGCTCGCCTGAATGTACCCCCGCTTATTCGTGCCTAATCCCGGTGTAGTACTCTGCACGATCGGATTAGCGCTGGTGCCGATCGCGATGATCGCCACCGACAGCGGCAGGTCGAACTCCGAGCCCTGCATGGGCACCGGGCGCCGGCGACCGGACGCATCCGGCTCGCCCAGTTCCATGCGGACACAGCGCGCAGCGGTGAGCCATCCCTTGCCGTCCGAGAGGAACTCGACCGGAGCCGTCAACATCTGGAAGTCGATCCCTTCCTGGCGCGCGTGGTGAACTTCTTCGGCACGGGCCGGCATCTCCGCGTCGCTACGGCGATAGATCACATACGCCTTGCGTGCGCCCAGACGCAGAGCGGACCGAATCGCATCCAGCGCCGTATTGCCTCCGCCGATCACGGCCACGTCTCTTCCCTGCAGATCGAGCATGGGCTCGTCGTAAGTCGGGAACTTGTAGGCCTTCATCAAGTTGATGCGCGTCAGGAATTCATTGGCGGAATAGACCCCGTTGAAATGCTCGCCGGGAATATTCATAAACTGCGGCAGCCCCGCGCCAGTGCCGATGTACACCGCGTCGTAGCCCTCTTCCTCGATAAGTTCATCGATGGTCACGGTACGGCCGACAACCACGTCGGTCTCAAACTCAACTCCCATCTCGCGCATGTAGTCGAGTTGCTCGCGGATGATCTGCTTGGGCAGGCGGAACTCGGGAATGCCATACACCAGCACGCCTCCGAGTTCGTGCAGCGCTTCGAACACGCGCACATTGTGGCCTTTCTGGATGAGATCGCCGGCAACTGTCAGCCCCGAGGGCCCGCTGCCGACCACGGCAACTTTCTTTCCTGTCGGCCGAACGCTCGGCACCACATGCGTTCCCATGCGCTTTTCATAGTCCGCGACAAAGCGTTCCAAATAGCCAATGCCTAGCGGCTTCACCTTCTTCGACAACAGACACTTGCCTTCGCAGTGATCTTCCTGCGGGCAAACGCGTCCAGTCACGGCGGGCAGAACATTGTCCTCACGAATCTTCGCGGCCGCGCCGAGGAAGTCACCAACTACGATCAGCTCGACGAATTCTTTGACCTTCACACCGACCGGGCAGTTGTCGGTACACGTGGGTTTGGCACACTCCAGGCAACGCAGGGCCTCTTGCTGAGCCAGTTCCGGACTGTAGCCGAGATTTACTTCGTTGAAATTGTGGGCGCGCTCCTCAGCGGCCTGCTCGGGCATCAGTTGGCGCGGCACCTTCATCCGCTCCTTCATAGGCAAGGGGTTGACCGACTTCTTCACGGTGGGGCTCATCGTTGCTCTCCTTGCCGTCCGGTCGGAATTGCGACAACGGCGGCTTCCACTTCTCGATTCGCCGATTCTGTCCGGCAGCGGTGGTAGTCCGCGAGCGAGCGCTGCTCGGCGTCGCGGTACATCGAGTTGCGTTGCACCAATACTGCGAAATCGACCTTGTGCGCGTCGAACTCGGGGCCATCGACACAGGCGAACTCACTCTTGCCATCGATCAAAACGCGGCAGCCGCCGCACATTCCCGTGCCATCGATCATGATCGGATTCAGGCTGACGACGGTGTGGATGTTTTCCTTGCGCGTCATCTCGGCGACCGCCCTCATCATCACGATGGGACCCACCGCCACAACCATGTCGATGCGCGTACCGTTCTCGATCAACTGGCGTAGCTTGTCGGTGACGAACCCCTTGTCGGCATAGCTGCCATCGTCGGTAGTGATCATTAACGCGTCGCTCACCGCCCGCATCTCTGCCTCGAGGATGACCAATTCCTTGTTGCGCGCGCCCACGATCGAAATCACGCGATTCCCAGCTCGCTTCAGAGCGGCGGCCGTGGGATAAGCCATTGCCGTCCCGACCCCGCCGCCGATCACGACCACCGTGCCGTAGTTCGCGATCTCGGAAGGCTTCCCCAGCGGCCCGACCACATCAAGAATCTGATCACCGGTATTCAGCGAGTTCAGCAACTGCGTCGTCTTTCCCGCCGATTGCACGACGATATTGACCGTGCCTCGCTCCGGATCGGAGTTCTCAATGGTCACCGGGATGCGCTCGCCCTCTTCGTAAATGCGAAGAATGACGAACTGTCCGGGCCTCTGTTTGCGAGCAATGCGAGGCGCCTCGATGACGAAGCGTTTGACTCCGGGCGCGAGGAATTCTGCGTGGATGATTTTGAACAAGTGGCCCCCAGGCGTGAGAAATGACGGCTTCCTCACTAGACGATTGTGTTCGGAGGCCGATGGGGAGGCTGTGATTGAGATCACAGTTCCCTGTGCGGACGATTTCTGGCAAAGTGCGGATTTGTTGCAAGTTCCTGCAAACTATGGGTTTTATCGCATTTTCGGTGAATCCTGCCGAAGCGGCGCACCGCACAAAAAGCGCCGTGTGTCACTCACCCAGAGGCTCAATCCGCAGAACCTGTTTGTCTTGCGGAGCAGCTTGCTGAAAGGAAAAAAGCCCGGACCTTGTTCGGTCCGGGCTTCGAGTCGCTGACTGCCGAGGCAGCAGCGAAACCCTGTAAGACATCACTTGATAGTCAGGGTGAGAATCGCAGTTTGTGTCACGCCTCCGCCCTTAGCGGTGATCGTGATCGTACGGGATCCAGTCTTGGCAGTTGCAGCCACCTTGACTTGCATCCCGGCGTGTCCCGAGCCTGGCGCCGCGATGGTGCTGGGGTTGAACGTCACCTTCACGCCGTTGCCTTGTCCAGACGCCGTCAACGAGATCGCCGCGTTAAAGCCGCCGGAGACTGCCGTGGTGATCTTCGACAGTCCTGTGGCACCCCGAGCTACGGTCAAGGTCTTGGGCGAGTCGGTCACCGTGAAACTGCCAGTCGTCCCGGTAACTGTCAGGGTGACCGTAGTGGTTTCCGTGGTGCTGCCGGAGGTTCCAGTCACCGTGATGGGATAGGTACCGGGTACCGTGGTTGCGCCCACCGTTATCGTCATGGTGGAGGTACCCGTACCGGTAATGGACGTTGGGTTGAAGGCTACGGTCACGCCTGTTGGCTGGCCGCTCGCCGACAAAGTAACTGCAGAATTAAATCCACCGGTCGTCGTACTGGTGATGGTGGAGGTTCCGGCGCTGCCTTGCGCCACCGAAACTGTATTCGGCGAGGCGGAAAGGCTGAAACCGCTGGTCTGAGCTCCGGCCAGTACATCGATCAAAGCCGCCTGTGGGCTGCCGATGCCGGTCGCCAGATCGTACCCTACAGTCGCGCCGAGAGTGTTACCTCCAGTGAGGATGTCGTGGAAGTCGGAGTCGTAGGACGAACTCGAGTAGGCTGCGTAGAGAGCCGGGTTGACGAAGCCGAGAACCGGGTTCCCGTTCGCCACGGCCTGTTGATTGACCAGAGCCAGGAAGCCGGCCCACATCGGCGCCGCAAAACTGGTTCCACCGTACAGGTTTTCCGTGCAGGCAGTTTGGTCGGCGCAAACGTAGAAGGTGAAATTCGCGTTGGCCGAAACATCGGGGCCGTTGCGCAGGGTTTGGGAACACTTGGCGCAGCCTGCGGCCGCGGTCACCTGCCAGGAGGGAATGGCGAAATTATTTAGCGTAATGCCGCCGCCACCGTCCACCCAGCCCGTCTCCGTACTCCAGGCGCCACCCGCACCGGTTGTAGTTAAGTCTGTGCCGCCGACTGACACAACATTCACATCGTCGGCCGGCCAAACGAAGGAGGCATGCGCCCAGTTGCCGCTGTCGCCCGAGGCGTTAAAGAAATTCTGCCCCTGCGCCGCGAACTCCAGGAAGAAGGGGTCGTCGGTGCTGGCGTCCGCTGGTTTCCACGCCCACGAGCAGCTCAACTGAGCGTTCAGCGGGCTCGCCGTGGCCATTCCGTTCAGGATGCCGGCGTCGTCGAGGGTTTGCCCCGCTAGGCCGCCGGTTCCGATGTACATCACCAGGCTGGACATGCCCGGCGCCATTCCGAGCGCCTGCGTCATGTCCAGGGTTTGTTCGGTATCGTCGCAAGTGGGTTCCTTGCAGCTCGTGCTTTGCGTGTCGACCGACTTGAGCGTGACAGGCACGTTATTGATTTGGCCTGCGTTTGTATAGTACGTGGTCAGGTCAGTCAGATCGGTGCCAATGAACTCAAACAAGCCGACGGACTGGCCGGCGCCGGTGAGGGCCGTGCCGCCGTAATACGCAGCTCTCATATCGCTGCCGCAGAAGGATTTCCCCGGGCAGGATCCCGTGGTGGCGTTATCGATCACGCCGTCTGGTTGAAGGGTATTAGCATCACGACGTACGAACTGCGGTGTCGGTCTCGAGAAATTGTCGAGGCCGCCGATGCTCCACAGGCGGACGGGAGTATTCGGCATGGGTTCCCGGTCCGGAGCGAAGAAAGTACGGTTTTCGGTCGGATGCTGATAGACGCCCATCGTCACGTGCAGGGCCTTCTCGATATTCTGCACCGATCCACTGACCGGCAGGATCATGCGATTGCGCGAAGTGCTTTCAATCCGAAGTCCGTTCTGCCTCGCCCAGCTCTTTACGGCTTCATAGTCCTCGCGGGTGGGCCCGAACTTTTCAGTGAACTGCTCCACGGTCAGGAAGTGGCGGTAGGAGGGGCTGGAGGAATCATAGAGATCGCTTAACAACTGGTCCAATTCTGACTGGTTGCGGTGCTGCAGAACAAGGACGATGCGTAGATTCTGCGTGGCGGACATGTGGCCGACGAGAGGAACTGCTCGGCTGGCAACTTCTTCTCGCGTATGCCGCGTCATTAAGGGCTGTTGCGCATGGCCAACATTCACGAATGACACAAGCGCGACGAGCGTTAACACAAATGTACTCAGTCTTCGTATCACGGTGTTCTCCTCATTCTCGGATTGTCGTGCAACGGCAATTTGCATTTCTGTCTTCAGCGATGAGTGGGTTCAGATTTCCCTTTCCTCATCTTTCAGGAAGGGGCACGATTGTATAACGGTTTCAACTCTCTGATGTCAGCAGCAAATGTTTTTTTTTGCGCCGGCAGCGATTTACTTGAGTACTGCAGAAACTTGCACATACTTCCGAATCAAAGGCTGCTTCCCACCGGATTTGCCGTCGCTTTGTGCAGTCAGCTCTTGTTTGCAACTTCTTGCACACTGATGAGACTCGCAATTTTTTTGAGACTCCCGTGAACTAAGAGTCATATCAATCCCGCATCTGGGGCAGAATCGCGCCGCTATTATTTTTACTAGTAGAGGCTCCCCTCGTTTGTGCGTGGAACAACACAGGACTTGAAAGACCAACCGCTTCTCCGAAGCGAACAGCGTCGCTCCATCCCATGCATTGCCCGAATAGTCGCCCGATGCTTCCTGGCCCAATCTCACGTATTTGTCATATTGATAATTATATGACATTCCTCTATAATGATGTCAGTTACATTGAGGCATGACATGAATACAGAAACCAGACTGCGTGTCAACGAAAACGGCCGTGTCGTAATACCGGCTTCCTTCCGCAAAGCGCTCGGTATCAATCCAGGTGACGAGCTTATCTTGAGCATTGAAGAGGACGAACTGCGGATCACAACCATGAAACGCCGCATCGAGCGGGCGCAGAGGCATGTACGAAAGTACGTCAAGCCCGGAGTCTCTCTCGTCGATGAGTTGATCGCTGAACGGCGCGAGGCGGCCAAGCGTGAGTAGGATTGTGCTCGATGCATCTGCGCTTTTGGCCATACTCAATCGAGAACCTGGCGCCGACAAGCTAACGCCCCAGTTGTTAAGCATCGCTGCGAGCAGCACGGTGAACCTCGCAGAGGTTCAAACCAAGCTGGTAGACCGGGGCCTTAGCCCCGAGACCGCATGGGCGGCCGCCTTGAGTCCGGTTGAAGAAGTTATCCCCTTCACCGCCTACCACGCCAAGACCGCGGGCAGCATGATCCCCGAGACCCGTGCGTTTGGGTTGTCTTTGGGAGACCGGGCGTGCCTGGCGCTCGGGCTGGCATTGAAGGCGCCGGTCTACACGGCGGATCGATCCTGGAAGAAGCTTAGACTGGGAGTGCGAATCCACGTGATCCGCTAACGATCCAGAAATCGCGTCGCCGCCCTAGTTCCCTTCCGGCTTGAAGATCACGCCCTGGCTGATCCTGCTGTTCATCACCACGCGCAGCGGCTGAGCAAACTGCAAGCGCCTTACGCAGCCCTGTTCCTCGACCGCGGGCCGTTCGGCCAGCCATTGCCAATCGACAGAGCCCTCGCCGGCGTCCGGGTTCACGGTGAAATATCCCACCTGGAATGCGGTCAGATTCTGAAAGAAGTGGCTGCCCTGTGATGGCGTGACGCGGAAGTCGTGGAAGCCGGCTTCGACGATGACGCGGGCACCGGAAATCTCGTCCCACTCCACAGGGATTCCCAGCCACGGATCATTCGACCCCCAGCGTCCGACGCCGATGAGCAGGTAGGGGCGATTCTCCGCGCTCAACGTGGCGTTGAAGTGCGCAACCGCACGCGCAACCTCCTGACTGCGGCTCCGCTCGAAGCGTTGAGAATCGACCACGACGATGTCATGCAGGTTTTCGATGCGGCCGTTTCCTAGAACTTTCGAGCTGTTGCAAACCAGCTGCAACGAATCCACATCGCCGATGGTGAGGTCCTGATGATCGCGAGCTAGCGTCAGCGGACGAATTTGCAGAAACCCGAACTCGGCCGGCTCTTCAGCGCGGGGCAGACGCACGGCAAATTCGATCTCGACGGGATTGCCTAGTGCATCTTCGCCCGCGCGCACCAGCAACTCCAGGATCGTTGCCAGCGGGAAGATGCCGTGCTTGAGCATCGGAGCGAAGGTCACAACACGCGCCCCGGGACGGCTCAGTCCGTCATAGACAGCATGATTGTCGGCAGAATAAGTCGAGGCAACCGCGTGTAGAGTTCCGTCGGCTTCGGCCACGTCGAGACCGAAGCGAGCCTCGCGTAGATGACCAGGGCCTCCGCCGTGGGGAACTCCATCGAGTTCGAGAGCGCAGAATTCGGTTTGCGTGTTCGCGAGGATGTCTTCGACCGAAGAGAACTGCAGCAGGTTGCGCGGATAGCGCGGGCAGAAGCTCAGGCACTTCCCTCCATCGACCACTGTGCGGCCGAGTCCCAGAGCGACCGCCGCAATTCCATCGGAGAAAGTCATGGGTTCTACTGGATAGAAGTTGTGAGAGCGCACCACGCCCGAAAAATCTGGATAGAAGCGCGTTCCGTGTGCCGTTCCCACCACCTGCTGCAGAACCACCGCCATCTTTTCTTCTTCCAGCCGGTAGGGCGTTGCGCGCACATACGCCTTAGCATGCTGGCTGAAGGTTGAGGCGTAGACGCGCTTGATCGCTTCGAAAAGCTCGCCGAGCCGGGCTTGCAGCGTGGCCTGCCGGTTCCCCAGCATGAACGTCTCGTAGACGCCGGTGAAGGGCTGGTACTGTGAGTCTTCGAGCAGGCTCGAGGAGCGCACGGCCAGTGGGTAATCCACCTCGGCAAGAAATGCCTTCAGGTTTTCCTGCAACGAGACCGGCAGCGCAGCTTCGAGGAAGCGCTGCTGGATCTCGCTGTCGTCGTCACAATGCAGCGCGAAGTCGCTCAGATTATTCTCCGCGAGGAACAGGTCAAACATGTCCGTGGCGATCACCACCGCGGGTGGAACGGAAATGCGCACGCCGGGAAACCGCCGCGCGATGCGACGAGTGCGCAGCAGGTGCCGCACAAAAGCCAGGCCGCGCGCTTTGCCTCCGAGCGAACCGGAACCGATCCTGAGGAAGCTCGACTCCGAGGGCTTGAACGTGTCCGGCTTGAAGTCACCGATCAGGACCTCGTTCTGCTCACGGCGGTAGTCGTTGATGGACTCGATCAGATCACGGCGCAGGTGCTCAGGGCCGTTGAAGTCCGACACTTTGCGCGGCCTGAGTTTGGCAGCCAACGCAAATTCCGTGCGCGCCATCAGCCAGTGCGAGAAGTGATTGCGCTGCGCATGGTACAACAGGCTCTCGGCGGGCAGCATTTGCAGGGTCTCTTCCAGTTCGTTCAGATCCTTGGCGCGGCCAACTTCCTGCTGGTCGGGCATGCGGAAGACAAAATCACCGAAGCCGAATTGATCGGTCAGAATGCGCCGCAAATCTTTCAGCAGCGTGGGCGACCGTTTACGCAGGAACGAGTACCCTTGGGCATGCGCGCGCGGACGAAATTCGGTCCGGCTCGTCTGGAGAACAACCGGAACGTCAGGTGTCAGGCTCCGGACCATGCGAGCCAACTCGAAACCAGCTTCGGGACTGAGCTTGCCTTCCCAGGGGAATTCCACATCCGAGACCAAGCCGAAAATGTAGTCCCGATATTGCTGCACGAGTTGCGCGGCCTCTTCAAAATTTGACGCGAGCAGAATTTTCGGGCGAGCCTGCATGCGGACCAGCTTGTGGGCAACGTTGATCCCTTCCTGAATCACGCGGCGCGACTGCTTGATGATCTCGGTATAAATAACCGGCAGGAAGGACGAGTAATAGCGGATGTTGTCTTCGACCACCAGCAACACGGGAACGCCCATCGCTCGCGTATCGTGCTGCACATTGCGCTTGTCTTCGACGTACTTGACGATCGCGATCAGGATACGGGCGGTTCCCTGCCAGAGAAAAACGCGGTCAATGTCGGTGACGGGATTGCGCGCTACGAAGTTCTTGATCTCGCGGTAGTCGTAGCCGAGCACGACCACAGGCACATCGAGACCTTTGAGGCGGACCTCGCGGGCAAGCTGCGCGGCGTCCATGTCGCCAACGGCAAGATTCGTCACGATCAGATTGAACTGCGGATTCGAACCCGCCAGGTCGAGCGCCTCCGCGCAGCTGGAAACGTGCGTGATCCCGGGAATTTGCCGCAGGTTCAGTTCGAGCGATTCGTCGATCAGCAGTTCGTTGAGCCGTCCGTCTTCGCGCAGGATGAAGGAGTCGTAGAGGCTTGAGACCAGAAGGATGTTCTGGACGCGGAACGGCATCAGGTTCTCGAAGCCTTCAAAGCGCTCTTCGGCGTCGAGAATCGGCTCGGCGATGGGACGGACGATCATGGGCCAGATCGTGAAGTGTTCATCATACTCGCGTATGGCCCACGTGGCAGTGATTGCAAGGGGTGCGCGCCCCTTTAGCAGGATGAGCCGCGTTACGAGGGATCAGCCGCGTAACCGTGGAAGAGCGGCCCTTCAGGGCCGCGTAAGTCGATCAGTGTGGGCTTTAGCTCCAACAATCCTTGCTCCCCTACAATATCCGCACCCCCTCATTCGTCTACAGAAGTAGATGAACGAAGCGGCGAGCCTCGAACCGAGCATGAACCGGATGGCACTCGAACAGGACCAGCACATCTCCGAGGTGGTCAAGCAGGAGCAGTCGCGGCTGCGCAACTTCATTCGCCGGCGTGTGCCCGATCCGCTGGATGCGGAAGACATTCTGCAGGACGTATTCTACCGACTGGTCGAGGCGAACCGGCTGCTGATGCCCATCGAACACGTAACCGGCTGGCTGTTTCGGGTGGCGCGGAACCGCATTACCGATCTTTTCCGCAAGAAGGGGCCGGAGAACTTCAGCGAGATCGACTCCCCGAACGAGGAAGACGAGTCGCTGCAGTTCGAAGACCTGCTGCCCTCGCCCGATGCCGGCCCGGATGCGCTGTACGCGCGCACCGTTCTGCTTCATGAACTCGAGCGAGCCGTGGCCGAGCTTCCGAAAGAGCAGCGCGAGGTGTTTGTCGCGCACGAGTTCGACGGGCGCAGTTTCAAAGAGCTGTCGGCGCAGACCGGAGTGAGCGTGAATACGCTGCTCTCGCGCAAACGGTATGCGGTGCTGCATCTGCGGGAGCGGTTGCAGCGGGTGTATGACGAATTTACGGAATGAGGCACGGACGAAATGAGGGACGAACTATGAGAAGGAAATGGTTTTGGATTGCACCGCTGGCGATTGTAGCGATTCCGCTGTTTATCTTCGTGGGCGGCGAAGTGGTAATGCACCTGTGGAACTGGCTGCTGCCACCGCTGTTCGGCTGGCGGACGCTTGGCTTCTGGCAAGCGCTGGGATTGTTGGCGCTGTGCCGGATTCTGTTCGGCGGGCTCGGGCATAGGGGACCTCGCGGGCCTCGCGGCCCACGCTTTGGACGCGGCTGCAGGAAGATGAGTCCGGAGGAGCGGGAGAAGTTTCGGCGGGTGATCGATGAAGGCTACAACGTCGGTTCGCCAGGTACTACTGCCTGACAACGACTGGCTTATGGGGTCCTCTTGAACTGAAAATCCCCACCTTTGCCGCAAAGAGCGCGGCAAAGATGGGGCACCCGATTCGACTTCACTTCATTTCGGACGGACGAATGCGTCGGTCCCTACGTGTTCTTACACCAACCCCTGATCCAGCATCGCGTTGGCCACTTTGAGGAAGCCGCCGATGTTGGCGCCGTTCACCAGGTTGCCGGGCGTGCCGTATTTCTCGGCCGTTTCGAAGCAGTTCCGGTGGATGGCAATCATGATCTTGTGCAGACGGTCGTCCACTTCCTCGCGGGTCCAGCTCAGACGTGCGCTGTTCTGGGACATTTCGAGGCCAGACGTCGCCACGCCGCCCGCATTGGCAGCCTTGGCCGGTCCGTACAGGATCTTGGCATCGAGGAACATCTTGGTCGCGTCGAGCGTCGAGGGCATGTTCGCGCCCTCGGCCACCAACTTGATGCCGTTCTTCAACAGGTTCGCCGCATCCTTCGCGGTGATTTCATTCTGTGTGGCGCTGGGGAAAGCGCAGTCCGCTTTGATGTTCCAGAGCGGGTTGTGCTCCAGCTTGATGTCCGTCGGCATGAAGATCGCTTTCTTGTAGTGATCGGCATAGTCACGAATACGTCCACGCTTCACGTTCTTCAGTTCGATGATGAACGCCAGCTTCTCCCGGTCGATTCCGTCCGGATCGTAAATCACGCCGTTCGAATCCGACACCGTAACCGGCTTGGCGCCGAGATCAAGCAGTTTCTCGAGGGTGTATTGCGAGACGTTGCCGCTGCCCGAAACCAGGCACAGCTTGCCGTCGAACGAGTCTTTCTTGCTCTTCAGCATTTCGGCGGCGAAGTAGACGCAGCCGTAGCCGGTGGCTTCGGGACGAATCAGCGATCCACCCCAGCCCAGGCCCTTGCCCGTGAGTACGCCGGTGAATTCATTGCGCAGACGCTTGTACTGGCCAAACAGGAAGCCGATTTCGCGGCCGCCCACGCCGATGTCGCCGGCCGGGACGTCGGTGTCGGGGCCGATGTGGCGCTGCAGTTCGGTCATAAAGCTCTGGCAGAAGCGCATGACTTCGTTGTCACTCTTGCCCTTGGGGTCGAAATCCGAGCCGCCCTTGCCGCCGCCCATGGGAAGCGTGGTGAGCGAATTCTTGAAGACCTGCTCGAATGCCAGGAACTTCAGGATGCCGAGGTTGACCGACGGATGGAAGCGGAGTCCGCCCTTGTAAGGGCCGATGGCGCTGTTCATCTCGATACGGAAACCACGGTTGACTTGAATATTGCCCTGATCATCAAACCACGGCACGCGGAACATAATGACGCGCTCGGGCTCGACAATCCTCTCCAGCAGACGTGCGGACTGATACTCGGGATGTTTGCCCAGCACCAACCGCAGAGAATCGAACACTTCCGCAACAGCCTGATGGAACTCAGGCTCGGCGGGATTCTTCGCCTTCACACCGATCATGACCTGCTCAATGTAGTCCCCAGAGATTTTTGTTCCGGGGCGCGTGGTAACTGAACTCATAGTCCTACCTCCGTAGGTACTGCGTAGACATAATGCCGTTCTTCATTCTCGGCTTCTGATGGGACGCCGCAGTGATAATTCTCACGGGCGGGGGTGATTGGCATCACTATCGTATAAGCGCAATGGAATCAGTTAGATAATTGACACTTAGCGGTGACTCCAGTGGTACCTCAAGCATTATCTCTTGAGGTTTAGTCTTGTTTTGCGCGCACTATGCAATCAATGATTGCACTGCTATCATTGATGTCATGGCGAGCATTACCGTCAGAAATCTGCAAACGGACACGAAACGTAAGCTCAAGATCCGGGCGGCTATGAACGGGCGCTCCATGGAGCAGGAGGCCCGCGAAATCCTGAAGAGCGCGCTTGCCCAGACCTCGAAGAAGAAAACCAACGTTGCCGACCGCATTCGCGAGATCTTCGGTCCGCTTGGAGGAGTGGAAGTGGAACGTCTTCCACGGGAGCTTATTCCCGATCCCGATTGGCTCGCTGAGAGGGAGTAGAGCAACGAACCGAGCCGAATCTTCAGCCGATGATCATCCTCGATACCAATGTCGTATCCGAACTAATGCGCCCGGCGCCGGAACGGATGGTTCTACGCTGGTTCAGCAGCCAGGCTGCCGAAGACCTGCACGTCACCGCCGTCTCTATGGCAGAGATTCTTTATGGCATCGAACTCATCTCGTCAGGCAGACGCCGCGATGTAGTTCGCGCGGGAGCTGAAAAAATGTTCGGGGACGTATTCGCCGATCGCGTTCTGACCTTTGAGGACAGAGCCGCGAGTGCTCTCTCGCAGATTGCGTCATCGCGCCGCCGGCAAGGCAAACCGATATCCGGAGTCGATGCGCAGATCGCGGCGATCGCGCGAGTCCACGGAGCGACGCTGGCCACGCCTAACCCCTATGTGTTCGAAGGATGCGGCGTAAGGCTGGTCAATCCATGGGAAGGGTGAGGCCAGCCGGGTGAGGCCAGTCTCCGCTGGTTGTCATTCTGAGCGAAGCGAAGAACCTATGCAATTTGGCGGGCGGAGAGAGAGATAGCATAGGTCCTTCTTGGCAAAAGGCGCCGCTCAGGATGACAGCGCAGTTGTAACTGCGAACGCTTCAGCAGATTCGCGGCAACTGCTCCCCGCTCAGCATGTCGACTACGCGGTTGCCGCCGATGCGGCTTTGCAGCACGACCGTCCGGCCGGGACTCTCTTCCGCTCTTCCGACGCGCACCGAGTCTTCCGAGACAGAAACTTTCTTCATCACTTCCAGCGCAGCATCCGCCTGCGGCCCCGGCACAAACACGGCGAAGCGTCCTTCATTCGCTACGTATAGCGGATCGAGTCCCAGAATCTCGCACGCGCTCTGCACCGTCTCCTGCACTGGAATGAGCGTCTCTTCCAACTTGATGCAGATATTCCGGTCGGAGGCGATCTCGTTCAAAGTCGTGGCCAGGCCGCCGCGCGTCAGGTCGCGCAGGCAGTGCACTTCGATCCCGGAATTCAGCAATGCCTCAACCGCCGGCCAGACCGAAGCTGTGTCGCTCAGGATCGGCGACTCAAATTCCAGGCCCTCGCGTACCGAGAGGATCGCGACCCCATGCCGTCCCAGATCGCCGCTGACGATGACGGCGTCGCCAACCTGAACAGCGGCGGGGCCGATCGTCCCTTTCACGTTGGCTTCGATCAGCCCAATGCCGGAGGTATTGACGAAGATCCCGTCACCCTTGCCCTTATCGACGACCTTCGTATCGCCCGTCACTACCTGCACTCCGGCCTTCGCCGCCGCCTCTTGCATGGACGCAACCACGGTACGCAGCGTGTCCATGGCAAGGCCTTCTTCGAGAATGAATCCCGCACTCAGATAAAGCGGCCGCGCGCCGCACATCGCCAGATCGTTGACTGTGCCGTAAACCGCGAGATCGCCGATCGTCCCTCCGGGAAAAATCAGCGGGCGCACGACAAATGAATCGGTGGTAAAAGCGAGCCGCGAACCATTGACCGCCAGAACCGCGCCGTCATGCCGCTGTTCGAGCATGGGATTGCCGAACGCGGGCATGAAAATCTTTTCGATGAGCTGATGGGTCAGCCGTCCGCCACCGCCGTGCGCCAGAACGATGCGATCGTCAGCGACTCGGGGTACCGGACAACTCAGGTTGAACTCGGTCATTGGTTTGGCGACCTTGATTTTGGCGTCTGCCATAGTGGTAATAAGCTGCGCACGCGCCTTCCGAAGACACCATCGGCGCGCCCAGCGGATTTTCCGGAGTGCACTTCACCGCAAACGCCGGACACTCGTGCGGCTTCTTGATGCCCTGCAGAATCAGCCCGCTGATGCACTCCGGCGACTCTTGCGCGGGCGTGCCGGTGAATGGGAAGCGCCGGTTGGCGTCATACTTCTGGAAACGTCCGCGCAACTGGAATCCACTCAAGGGGATCTCGCCCAGACCGCGCCATTGCCGGTTCACCACCTCGAACACTTCGATGATGCGTTCCTGTGCCGGACGGTTCCCTTCCCGCCGCGTGGCGCGCGCATACTGGTTCTCAACTTCGTGGCGGCCTTCTTCCAGTTGGCTCACCGTCATCAAAATGCCGTCGAGAATGTCGAGCGGCTCAAACCCCGTGACGACGATGGGAACTTTGTACTTCTCCGCAATCGGAAAATATTCTTCGTATCCCATGACGGTGCAGACGTGGCCAGCCGCCAGAAATCCCTGCACCACGCAGTTCGACGACGAGAGCAGAGCCTCCATCGCAGGAGGAACCAACACGTGAGAGACGAGAAGCGAAAAATTGTCGACGTGATCGTGATCTGCCTGCCACGCGGCCATTGCATTCGCGGGCGCAGTCGTTTCAAAGCCCACCGCAAAAAATACAACCTGCCGCTCCGGATTCGTTCTCGCCAGTTTCACCGCATCGAGCGGCGAATACACGATGCGCACGTCGGCGCCCTCGGCCTTGGCATCAAGCAGGCTCTTCGTGGACCCGGGCACGCGCAGCATGTCGCCGAAAGAACAAAAAATAACTTCCGGCCGGTGTGCAATCGCGACTGCCTTGTCGATCAATTCAATCGGCGTCACACACACTGGACAGCCCGGACCGTGGACCAGCGTGATATCCCGCGGCAGCAAGTCTTCCAAGCCGCTCTTGACGATGGTGTGAGTCTGCCCGCCGCAGATCTCCATGATCGTCCACGGGCGGGTTACTCTCTTCCAGATTTGTTGCGACAGTTGCTCGGCAGCTTTCTGATCGCGATATTCACTGAGGAATTTCACCGAGTTCCTCCTGAAGTCCACCGAGTTCTTCGAGGTACTCGAAGACGCGCTGCGCTTCCTCTTCGTCAATCACGCTGATGGCGAAGCCCACGTGGACGAGAACATATTTTCCGACTTCGGCTTCGGGGACGTAGGCAAGGTTGATCTCCTTGCGAATGCCGCCGAAGTCGACGCGGCCGCGGCGAAATGCAATGTCGCCGTCGTCCATGATTTCAACCACCCGTCCTGGAACTGCAAGACACATGTCGTGGCCTCCCGATCAACCGTAGCGCCGGCGTCCCGCCGGCTGTCGCGAGCGCGTCTCGCGCTCGCATCGGCCAGTTCTCCGGCTGCGTGGGCGAGACGCCCACGCGACAGCCGCCGGGACGGCGGCGCTACCTCTTACTCATCACGGCCTGCCCAAGCGCAATTCCGCCGTCATTCGGCGGAACCCGCTGGTGCGTGTGCACTTCAAATCCTCGCGACTCCAGCGCAGCCGCTGCGTGTTCGGTCAGATACCGGTTCTGAAACACTCCACCACTCAGCACGACCTGCTTCAGCTTGGCACCGGCTGCAACTTCCAGAATCCACTGCACGAGCGCGTTGTGGAACTTAGCCGCGATGCGGGGCACAGGCACGCCCGCGATCTTGTCGGCCATCACAGCCGAAATCAGCGGACCCCAGTCTCCACCCGCTAGAGCATACGCCTCTTCCGTGCGCAAAGCGCCAATTTCATTCTCGAGGAGCATGGCGGCCTGGCCCTCAAATCGGTTCTGCCTTGCCACCCCAGTGATGCAGGCTACGGCGTCGAACAACCGGCCCACGCTTGTGGTAGGAACCACGTTGATCCCGTGCTCGAGCATATAGCGGACTTTGGCCTCATCCAATCGGGGTTTCCCCTGCGATTGGGCCCCGGCATCAGGCACCGTCGGCTGCGAGCCAAACACCTCAAACAGCAGGCTGGCCGCCGAACGCCAGCCTTCGCGGACCGCAGCATCGCCGCCCGGCAGCCCAAACGAGCGCAGGTGCGCGATCCGCTCGTACTGGTTCGCTTCGACATGAAAGAACTCGCCGCCCCAGATGGCGCCGTCGAGGCCGTATCCCGTGCCGTCCCACGAGATGCCCAGGTAGTCTCCCTGAACATTATTCTCCGCCGCGCACGAGGCGACGTGAGCTTGATGGTGCTGCACTCGGATCAGCGGCAGGCCCGACTTCTCCGCCCAGTGAGTCGAGGCATAGTCGGGATGCACGTCGCAGGCAACGGCCTCCGGCTTGAAGCTGTACAGGCGGCACAGGTCGTCAATCGCTCTCTCGAACGCGACGCGGGCTTCGAGCGTTTCGAGGTCGCCGATGTGCTGGCTGAGAAACACATCCTGCCCGACTGCGATCGCAACCGTGTTCTTGAGATGACCTCCGACCGCAAGTACGGGCGGCAGTTCTTGGGCCACACGAATTCCCAATGGAGCATATCCGCGGGCCCGGCGCAGAATTCCGGCACGCCCGCGCGTCAGCCGCACCACAGAATCGTCGCAGGCGCGCACGATCGGCCGGTTGTGCATCAGAAAATGGTCCGCGATGTCCTTGAGCCGGACGGTGGCCTCCTCGTTCGAGATCGCGATGGGCTCGTCGCTGCGGTTTCCGCTGGTCGCGATCAACGGAAACCGGCACTCTTCCATCAGCAGGTGATGCAGTGGCGAATACGGCAACATCACGCCGAGATAAGGTGAGTAGTGCGCCACATTCCCTGCAATGTCAGCGCCGGCCTTCGGCTTTAACAGCACGATGGGCGCGGCCTGCGATTCCAGCAGTTCCACTTCCGCGGGCGAGATCTCGCAATACGCTCGCGTCACTTCAAGTGACGGCATCATCAGCGCAAACGGCTTCTCCTCGCGATGCTTGCGCTGCCGAAGCCGCGCCACCGCCTCCGCATTGCGCGCGTCCACCAGAAGCTGGAAGCCTCCAATGCCTTTGAGCGCAACGATTTCACCCTGCCGCAGAGCCTCGACCGCATCTTCGATCGTGCCGTCGAGCTTCGGCCCGCACACCGGACACGCGTTCGGCTGCGCGTGAAAGCGCCGGTTCGCCGGATTCTCATACTCCTCGCGGCATCGCGGGCACAACACAAAATCGCGCATCGTCGTATTGGGCCGGTCATACGGGATGTCGACGACGATTGTGTAGCGTGGACCGCAATTCGTGCAGTTGGTGAAGGGATATTCAAAGCGGCGATTTTCAGGATCGAACAACTCTTCGCGGCACTCGGTGCAAGTGGCCAGGTCCGGCAGCACGTTGACCGTCTTGCCGGAATCGTGGTCGCTGGCCAGGATCTCGAACAGCGTCGAGCCCTCGGCGGCCAGCCACGCAAATTCGCGCACGGTCACCACCGAAGCCTTCGGCCGTTCCTGCTCAAGTCTCTGCTCAAAGAGGCTGAGTTGCTCGGTGCGACCTTCGACCTCCACCACCAGCCCCGCTGAGGAATTCAGGACCCACCCGGTCAGGGACATCTCGGTGGCCAGGCGGTAGACAAAAGGACGGAAGCCCACTCCCTGGACGGCTCCGCGCAGCGTGATCCGGAGGCGTTGCGTCGCGGGTTGTGCCGCAACCGTCATCATACGGGCTGAGCCGATACCCTGATTCTAAGCCTTGTTCGAGGCTGGAGGAAGGGACTCACTCGATAGCGCGGCCTGCACCAGCGCTTCGATCCGAGCCACCAGCGCCGGAATGGCTGAGGCGACCACGGCGGAGAGAGATTCGCCGTGATCAAAGCATTGGCCGGTGAGGGTTACGGCAAATGCGCGGGGGCTGGCGCCGTAAAGTTGGCGCCCCAGCGCGACAACGGCTCCGGGCGAGAGCTGGTGCGAGAACCGGGGCGGGCCTTGGAGCAAGCCGACCTCCAGGCAGCGAACTTCTCCGGGGTTTCCATTGCCGCCGTCGGCAGAGGCAGCGTCCACAAAAATCACGGTGTCGCAGCGGGTGATATCTTCCGCCATCTCGGGAGCGAGTTGGTGGGCGCGGAGGATCTCGATCTCGGAACCGGAGAGCTTGCGCTCGAGTTCATCGGCCGCACGCCACGCGAGCCCATCGTCGCATCGCATCGGATTTCCGTACGCGACGATGAGGACGCCGGGCATAATTGGGAGTTTATCTCGTGAAACAGTGCCTTCCCTAGCGGGACTCGGTCGGGATCCGCGCTTCGTTTCCCGGCACTGCCGTGCCGGGCTTTCCCATGCCGCCGCTTCGCGGCTGGAGCGTATTCCTTCCGCCTTGTCCCGGAGGGACATCCGACAGTAGCCCGGCGTTTCCAACGCCGGGTACAGCCCAGAAGGACAGACCGCGTCCCGCAGGGGACGCCTGAAACTAACCACAGGTATTTCAATCGTGCCTAACGGCACGAGGATCGAAACGCGCGGCGACCACCCGCCAGTAGAACTGGCGGGCTATTTTCAAGTCGTCCCTCCGGGACGGGGGTCTTGCGCTACGCCCGCGCCACTTCGTCCAGCACTTCCCCTGCCGGACTGAGCAGGAGGATCCGCAGCGGCATCTCTCCAAACGCATGGGTCGAACAACTCAGGCACGGATCGTAGCAGCGGATCACCGCCTCCACGCGGTTGAGCATCCCCGGCGTCAGCCGGTTGCCATGCACGTAATGCTTGGCCACCTGCAGCACGCTGCGGTTCATCGCCAGATTGTTTTGTCCGGTGGCAATGATCAGGTTCACCCATCGGATCAGCCCCTGCTCGTCGATCTTGTAATGATGAAATAACGTCCCGCGCGGAGCTTCCGCCGCGCCCACGCCTTCGAGCGCGTTGGGTCGGGCCACGGCACGTACATGCTTCGAGAGAATCTCCGGATCGTTCAGCAATTGCTCCAGACGCTCAATGCAATACAGAATCTCAATCAGCCGTGCATGGTGATAGTGGAACGAACTCAGCACCGCGGTGCGCTGCAGTTCGTGAAACTCCGCCAGTTCCTGGTCGGCGCGCGGCGTCCCGCAGCGGTCTGCCACGTTTAAGCGCGCCAGCGGTCCCACGCGGTAGATGCCGTCGGGAAATCCCTTGGGCTTGTAGTACGCAGACTTGAGATAGCTCCAGGGCTCGACTTTTTCCCCGATGTAGCTCTCGTACTGGGCCGGATCCAGTTGTTGGGCGACGATATGTCCCGACGCGTCCACCACGCGCAGGTTGCCGTCATAGAAGGTGAGTCCGTTATCCTTCTTGACGATCCCCATGAACAGCGTGGGAAAGTTTCCAAACACCGAGATCTCTTCCCGAAAGCGCTCGGTCGTGCTCTTGAACCATTCCAGGGTACGCTCGGCGATGGCGAGAGCATCCGGCAGCGCGAACAGGATGGCGTCGCGGTTCGCTTCGGTCAGCGGCTCGCTCACCCCGCCAGGGACGACCCACGCCGGATGAATGCGCTTGCCTCCGAGACGCTCAATGATCTTCTGGCCGAACTGACGCAGACGAATGCCATCCAGCGCCAACTCGGGATTCTTCTCCGCTACGCCAAAGATGTTGGTGGTCGCCGGATCGGCGTCCATGCCAAAAAGCAAGTCCGGAGATGACAGATGAAAGAGGCTGAGCGCATGCGACTGCGTTACCTGGGCCAGCCCGAAAATGCGGCGCAGCTTGTCAGCCGTGGGCGGAATCCGGACCGCCAGCAACTGGTCGCATGCCTTGGCGGACGCGATCAGATGGCTCACTGGGCAGATGCCGCAGATGCGCGCCATCAGCGACGGCATCTCGTAAAACGGACGCCCTTCACACAGTTTCTCGAAGCCGCGGAACTGGGTAACGTGAAAGCGGGCTTCTTCGACCCGGCCGTCTTCGTTCAGGTGGAGCGTGATCTTGGAATGGCCTTCGATGCGCGTAACCGGATCGATGACGATGGTGCTACTGCCCTGCTTCACGAAATCTCCCTTTTAGCTGCGAGCTTTGAGCTTCGAGCCTCGATTATTGAGCTTTCAGTCTCGCAGCTCGAAGCTTGCAGCTCATTTACGCCCCAAAACGAGTCTTCATGCTGACGTCTGGCGTTCTTCCTTCCAGCAGTTCCGACACGACGTAATAAATCGTGTCAGCCGAGGGCGGACAGCCCGGAACAAACACATCCACGGTGACGAATTCGTGCACTGGACGCGAGTTCCCCAACAGCGCAGGCACCACCTGGTCGGGAATGCCGGGATCGAACGTCACATTCTCGCGATACGCCCGATCACAAACCGCCTTCACCCCGAACGGATTGCGCATCCCCGGCACATTCGCCGTGACCGCACAATCGCCCAGCGAGACTAATATCTTGGTCCGCTCGCGCACGATCTTGATCTTGTGCAGATCGTCCTCGCTGCTCACCGCGCCCTCGACCAGGGTTACATCGACGTCCGCGGGGAATTCCTTGGCATCAACCAGCGGGCTGTAGACCAGATCGGCCAACCCGGCCACAGTCAGCAACCGCTCGTCCATATCGAGAAAAGACATATGGCAGCCGGAGCAGCCATCCAGCCACACGGTAGCAAGCTTCTTCTTACTCATAGGACCTATCATCACCACTAAGGACACGAAGGGGCACGAAGGAAGAATCCGCACATGAAGTCCTTCGTGGAACTTCGTGTCCTTCGTGGTTCAGGGTTTTTCTGTCCAGATTCATTCGTTTTCTTCCCGCATCATGGTCAGGTAGGGCAGGAACTGGCGCCGCTTCAGCATCTCGGCGACCGAGCGTCCCTTCTCAAACAGCGCTCCCGTCGGACACACATGCACGCACTTGCCGCAACTGGTGCAGGTTTCCGACGATCCCCACGGTTCGTTCAAATCGGTGATGACCTTCGCGTCGATGCCTCGTCCCATGATGTCCCAGGTATGCGCGCCCTCAATCTCATCGCATACGCGCACGCAGCGCGTGCACAGAATGCAACGATTGTGGTCGATGACGAAACGGTCGTGCGACGCGTCGACCTCTTCCTTGGGATAGCGATAGGGGAAATGCACGTGCGTAATGCCCAGCCGCTGGGCCAGCATCTGCATCTCGCAATGGCCGTTGGAGACGCATACCGAACACACATGGTTGCGTTCGGTAAACAGCAATTCCAGAATCATCCGGCGGTAGCCCTGCAGGCGCTCGGAGTTGGTGGTGACCTCCATACCTTCCTCGACTGCGGTGACGCAGGCGGGAAGAAGCTTGTTCTGTCCCTTGATCTCGACCAGGCACATGCGGCAGGCGCCAACGTCGGACAGACCGTCCATCTCGCACAATCGCGGAATGAAGATGCCGTTCTGCCGGGCGACGTCGAGAATGGTTTCTTCCTGGCGTCCGCTCAGATCGCGGCCATCGATTTTCAGCGTTTTGACGGTTGCGGCCGGTCTCATGCGGATTCTCTTTCTGCCGCAGGCTGCGCGCCGCAGACTCCGGCCGGGCACTGGTGATCTTCAATGTGGGCCCGGTACTCCTCGGCAAACGAGCGCAGCGTGCTGACCACCGGATTCGGCGCCGACTGCCCCAATCCGCACAGGCTGGTGTGCTTGAGCAGATCGCAGAGTTGCTCCAGCATCTTCATGTCTTCAGGCGTCGCGTTCATGTTGGCGATCGCCGATAGAATGCGGTGCATCTGATAGGTGCCGACGCGGCATGGAATGCACTTGCCGCAGGACTCGGTCATGCAGAAGTCCATGAAGTACTTCGCCACGTCGACCATGCAGGAACTTTCGTCCATCACGATCATGCCGCCCGAGCCCATAATCGACCCGGCCCGGGCCAGCGATTCGTAATCCACCGGCATGTCGAGACAATCCGAAGGCAGGCAACCGCCCGAGGGCCCGCCGGTCTGCACCGCTTTGAACTTGCGCCCTTCGGGAATCCCACCGCCAATCTCGAAGACCATCTCGCGCAAGGAAATCCCCATCGGAACTTCAACCAGGCCGGTATTTTCAACTCGCCCCGCTAACGCGAAGACTTTCGTGCCCTTGCTCTTCTCCGTGCCAATGCCGGCGTACCACTCGCCGCCATTGCGGATGATGGGTGCGATATTCGCGAACGTCTCTACGTTGTTGATGAGCGTAGGTTGCCCAAACAACCCTTCCATGGCGGGATAAGGAGGTCGCGGTCGCGGCGTACCACGCTTACCTTCCACCGAAGCGATCAATGCGGTCTCTTCGCCGCAGACAAACGCTCCGGCGCCTAATCGCAGATCCATGCGAAAACTGAAGCGCGTGCCGCAGATATTCGATCCCAGCAGCCCCACACGCTCCGCTTGACGAATGGCGTTGCGCAGTCGCTTGATGGCCAGCGGATACTCCGCCCGCACGTAGATGTAGCCTTCAGACGCGCCCACGGCGTAAGCCGCGATCAGCATCCCTTCCAGCACGCGGTGCGGATCACTTTCCAGCACACTGCGATCCATGAACGCTCCCGGATCGCCTTCGTCGGCATTGCAGACGACATACTTCTGCGTGCCCACGGATTTTGAAACGGTGCTCCACTTCAGGCCCGTCGGATATCCCGCGCCACCGCGGCCGCGCAGGCCGCTCTTGGTCACTTCGTCGATCACTTCCCGCGACGTCATTTCGGTCAGCGCCTTGATCAGCGCCGTATAGCCGTTCGCAGCCACGTAATCTTCGACGCGGTCCGGATCGATGATGCCGGAATTCTCCAGCACAATCTTTTTCTGCCGCTGAAAGAATGGAACGTCGGTCGGGCAAAGCAGGCGGGATACGGGCTCGCCATCCAGACCGTCAAGGATCGCGGCGCCGTCCCCAGCCTCGACTTTCTTGTAGAGAATACCGTTGCTGGTCGAGACCAGCGGGCCCTCCGAGCACAGCCCCATACAGCCGACGCCCTTCACCTGGCAGTGGTCCTTGGTGCCGCGGCGCGTCACTTCCTGGTCGAGCGCATCCTTCACGCCCTGGCTCTGGCAGGAAAGACATCCGGCGGCGACGCACACATTCACGCGTTGGGTGAACTGGTTCTGTGCCTCGCGTTCGGTTTCGGCGATTTGGTCGAGTTCTTCGGGCGTCATGCGTGTGTCCATTTCTTCAGATGCTCGCGGACGGCCGCAGTCCCGACCTTGCCGGCAACTTCCTGGTCATAGACGACGGCCGGAGCGAGGCCGCACGATCCCAGGCAGCGCGCGGTGAGCAGCGAAACTTTCTTGTCGGCCGTGGTTTCCCCGGGAGTAATTCCCAGTTCGTTCTGCACCGTATCGAGCAACTGCTGCGATCCTTTGATATAGCACGCCGTTCCCATGCAGATGACGCAGGTATGCTCGCCGGCGGGTTTGAGCGTGAAGAAATGGTAGAAGGTGGCAACGCCGTACGCCCGGCTGAGGGGCACGCGCAATGACATGGCGACATAGCGCAGCGCCTGCTCGTCCAGGTATCCGAACGCCTCTTGCACGGTATGCAGCGTTTCAATCAACCCGCGCTGCTGCTGGCCCTGACGCCGTATGGTGGCGTCGACCAGTTTCCAGCGCTTGTCCTGATTGGGCGGAGTAGGCTTGGCAACGTATGAAGGCATATCGATTCTCAATCGCAGCGGAATTCAACATCTATGACCGCAGCCGCGACCGTGAAATAAAAAACAATTCTAGTCCCGGCGCATGCGGTGCGAACGACTCGACTCGGAATAATTTCGCGTTGCAGTTTCATTTCGGTTCTAATCCCACCGTAAAATTGCACACTTCAACATCTCTGCCTTTCAGGGCCAGGCAGCAGTCGAATCCTGACTTGAGCAAAGACCCTGCGTTGATGCATTACGACCGCAGCGTCAGCACCGGGCAATGAGCCTGCGCGATCACGTCGTGCGCGGTCGACCATGGCAAGTGCGAGGTCCCGCCTTGTCCGGAGGCGCGAGCGCCCAGCACGATCATGTCAGCTTCGCGATCGGACGCGACCTTCAAAATACAGGGCGCCGCGTCGCCAAACTCCAGCACGGTTTCCGCCGGGTATTGCAGGGCGTTATGGTTTGGTATCAGTGATTTCAACCGGAAAATGCTATCTTCCATCCGATCGGGACGCGAGCCCAGTCCCGTATAATCCTCAATCACATGCAGCAGCGTGAGCCGTGCGCGGAATTCCTCCGCCAGCGCGACGGCCTCCTGCGCGACATACAACGAATATTGGGCAAAGTCGGTGGCAAACACGATCTGCTGCAACTCCAACTCTACGGGGGCCAGATCGCGTCCGTGAGCCGGCAATGCGGGCAGTTTCGCCCGTCCCGAAACTTTCGGGCCCACCGTCAGCACCGGGCAAGATGCGTGGCGCAGAATGTCCTCCGCCACCGAACCCAGCAACAACTTGCCGAGCCCCGAGCGGCCATGGGTTCCGACCACGATCAGATCAATCTGGTTCTCGTCGATGATTCCAGCCAGGTTCTTCCACACCTGGCCGTGTCGGACGTAGTTGTGGTGTTCGATTCCTTCCACACGCGCGCAGATCTGGTCGAGTTTGACTCTGGCCTCGGTGTGCGCGTCTTCGTAGATGGTGCTCATGCTGACGTAATCCACGCCGCCGGTCATCATCAGCAGGCTGGCGTCAGAGAGCACATGAGCGGCGTGCAGCGTGGCTCCGAAACGCCGGCAGATCGCCGCGGCGTAGGGGAAGGCGGCTTCCGAAGTCGCTGAAAAATCAGTGGCGAACAATACGTTCTTGACCGCGATGGCGCTCGGCGATCGCTGTTCGAGGACTGTGCCGTGTACTTTTTCGATTGGGGTCATGGAACACCTCCCACAGCTATTTCCAAGATCAACCCTGATCGGGTTCTTCGGTATGCCCCCTGTCACCCCTTTTTGTGATTTGGATCACGCGGGGTGCCCCACCCTTGTCGCGATGTCCGCGACAGGGTGGGGCATCCATTTCAGTTTTCAATCACTTACAGACAACTTCAATAACTTGGAGATAATTACAACGACTTAGCGACGGAGGGCATACGGGAGCGAGTGATCAGTCCTGCAAAAAGAGGGTCACTCGCCACGCAGGATGCCATTTCCGGAGCCTTAGATGGGTCTAATTTCGAGGATCGGAGAACGGGACAGGGAAACTTTCCTCAAGCGCAGGATCGAGACGCGTCCTGCGGCATCGCAGACCGGCTCTACGACATTTCAACCACTTACACCGATCGTCAATAACTTGCAGATAATCTCAACAACTTACGAGCATTTACTGCGCGAAGCCATCGGCCTGCGTGACCGCGCCAATCGCGACCGTGTGATCGATATAGATTCTTCCCGCGTCGAGCGCCTTGCGGTCCAGTTCCAGCAGTGCCGGATTCTTGACTTTCTTTTCCAGCACTTGCATCGCAGTCGCCGGCGACAGGCACTCGGTTTCTTCGAGCAGAGCGCCCATCATGACGACGTTCGCCACTTTTGCCGAACCCAGCTTGTCGGCGATCTCAGACGCCGGAATGCAAACCACCTGCGCCTGCGGGATCGTGAGGTCTTCGGGCAGGCGGTCGCGGCCGTAGATGATCGCGCCGCCAGGAGCGACCTCCGCGCAGAACTTGCGCAGCGAGATCTCGTTCATCGCAATCAACACGTCGGGACGCGAGAGCACCGGTGACCCGATGCGGTCTTTCGACAGGCAGATGTGGCAGTGGGCACTTCCCGAGCGCATCTCGGGGCCGTACGACGGCAGCCAGCTGACTTCGAGGCCTTCCCGCATGCCCATTTCGGCTAAGAGTTGGCCGAGCAGGAGCACGCCTTGTCCTCCAAAGCCCGCGATCTTGATGCCCAGGTCACGGAAATGATGTTGTTTCTTGGGCACAACCGCTTCGCCTTCTGCTTTGCGTTCCCCTTCGACGAGTTCGGCGACAGTCTTGTGCGGCGGCACGTTGTTGTTCGGAATTTCGATGGCGCGGTCGCGAAACACATTCAAGGGGAAGTTCGGGATCATCTTGTCGGCAATCCACTTCCGCGCTTCTACCGGATCCTTGCCCCAGATGGTTGGGCAGGGAGACAGAATCTCGACGAAGGTGAATCCGGCGCCGGCGCGCTGTAACTCGAGAGCCTTGCGCACGGCCCGGCGCGCTTTCATGATGTTCTTGTTGTCTGACAGCGCGACGCGCTCAATGTAGACCGGAGCTTCGAGCGAAGACAGCATCTCGGCCATGTGCAGCGGGAAGCCCTCGTTCACGGGACGACGTCCCCAGGGAGAAGTCGTGCTGCGCTGGCCGACCAGCGTGGTGGGCGCCATCTGTCCGCCGGTCATGCCGTAGATCGCGTTGTTGACGAAGAAGACGCTGATTTTTTCTCCGCGATTGGCGGCGTGCACGATTTCCGCGGTGCCGATCGCCGCCAGGTCGCCGTCGCCTTGATAAGCGATCACGATCTTGTCGGGACAAGCGCGCTTGAGGCCGGTGGCAGCGGCTGGAGCGCGGCCGTGCGCGACTTGCACGTTGCCCACATCAAAGTAGTAGTAAGCGAAGACCGAGCAGCCTACGGGGCTGACCAGGATGGTGTCGTTCTGAACGCCTAAATCTTCGAGCGCTTCGGCGATGAGTTTGTGCGCCACACCATGGCCGCATCCGGGACAGTAGTGCGTCTGATGCTGCAGGTCGCTCTTCCGCTCGTACAGCGGATAGAACACTTCCGACTTCTGGTGGACGACTTCGTAGCCGTCGGTGGTCGACTTCGGTTTGTCCGGCGTTTCGATTTGGACCACGTTGCGCTCTGACATGGATGGGCTCCCGTGCCGCTATGCCGTCCCTCCGGGACTCGTTCCTTCTATCCAACGCTTCCCCAGGACTTACGTCCTGGGCTAACATATTCCGCCGCTCCGCGGCTCGACTTAGGTGCCTCACAGCTCCCGCGGATCACCTACCGACCAACTAGACCGAAGCTGGCATCTGTTCTTCCATCTTGGTCAACAATTCTTCGACCGAGGGCACGTTGCCGCCGCCGCGTCCGTAGAACTCGATCGGGCGCTGGCCATTCACGGCCAGGCGGACATCTTCCACCATCTGGCCGTTGCTCAGTTCCACGACCAGAGCTTTCCCGGCGCGCAACGTCGTTGCCGCCAGTTCCTTCGAGGGGAACGGCCACAAGGTGATGGGCCGGAACAGTCCGACTTTCATTCCCTGCTTGCGGGCTTCGTCCACCGCCGAGCGCAGCACGCGCGACACGATGCCGTAGCCGACCACGATCAGTTCGGCGTCTTCGGTGCGGTACTCTTCCCAGCGCGTTTCCGCCTGCTGCGCCCGCATGTACTTCGCTTCCATGCGGCGCTGGTGCGCTTCCAGGTCGTCGGATTCGAGGAAGATCGAGCTGATCATGTTCTTGCGGGTCTCCGCGGTTCCCTTCACTGCCCAGGGTTTCTCGGGAGCAAGGATTTCGCGGTACGAGAGGTCGAGTGGCTCCATCATCTGGCCCACGAATCCGTCGGTCAGCACGATCGCCGGATTGCGGTAACGGTCGGCCAGTTCGAAGGCGAGGATGGTGAGGTCCGCCATCTCTTGAACTGACGCTGGTGCGACGACCAAGTTGCGATAGTTGCCGTGTCCTCCGCCCTTCACCATGGCGAAGTAGTCGCTCTGCTCCGGAGCGATGTTGCCGAGACCGGGACCACCGCGCATCACATCGACGATCACGCAAGGCAGTTCCGCACCCGCTAGATACGAGATACCTTCCTGCATCAGGCTGAGCCCCGGGCCGGAGGACGCAGTCATGACCCGCACACCCGCGGAGGCTGCGCCGTACACCATGTTGATGGAAGCAGTTTCGCTCTCGGCCTGGACGAAGGTTCCGCCAACCTCGGGGAAATAGAGGGCCGCGGCTTCAGCGACTTCGCTGGCCGGCGTGATCGGGTAGCCATAATACGCGCGGCACCCGGCCAACACTGCGCCCTTAATTACCGCAACGTTTCCTTTACACAGTTGCCGCATGTTCGCCTCCTGGCAGGACTTGCGAGGCAGCGACCTTTGGGGGCGGGATGAGCCGGTAAACCACGATGGCCCCCGGCTCCGGGCAGCAATAGAAGCAGATGCCGCATCCGGTGCAGTCGTGGCCGGTATAGCGCGCGGGATGCACGCCGTAGGAACTCAGTTCAGGAGCCAGCTCCAGGCATTTCGGCGGGCAGGATTCCACGCATAGCCCGCAACCTTTGCACTCCTCGACATCGATCGTGATATTGCCGCGTGCTGGACCCGCCATATGTGTTCACCCTCGTTTCCTCATCGGGACAATGTTGTCTGTGCCTGTTGAGGATGCTGCGCCCACTTGGTCTTTTCGCAGTATTCGTAAAGCTCGGCGCGGAAATCGGGATGCGAGATCTCGATCAGCGACTTGGCCCGTTCGCGAATCGTCTTGCCATGCAGATAAGCGACTCCATACTCGGTCACGACATAGCGGACGAGCCCTCGTGAGGTCACGACTCCCGCCCCAGGATCGAGCATGGGTACGATCCGAGAAATGGATCCCTGTTTCGCGGTCGATGAAATCGCAATGATGGCCTTGCCACCCTTGGAGCGCGACGCGCCGCGCAGAAAATCCACCTGCCCGCCGATACCGCTGTAGAACTGGTTGCCAATCGAGTCGGAACACACCTGCCCGGTCAGGTCGATCTGCACCGCGGAATTGATCGCCACCATGTTGTCGTTGCGGGCGATGAACCCGGGATCGTTGGTATACGACGTGGGATGGAACTCGAAAATGGGATTGTTGTCGACGAACTCGAACAGACGCTTGGTGCCCAGGGCAAATCCCAGGATGATCTTGCGCGGCTTGAAGTTCTTGCGCGCCCCAGTGATCACTCCAGCTTCGATCAGAGGGATGACGCCATCCGACACCAGTTCGCTGTGAACCGCCAGATCTTTGCGGTCCATGAGCAGCGGCAACACTGCGTCCGGAATTCCGCCAATACCGGTCTGCAGCACCGCGCCATCTTGGATCAGGCTAGCCACGTTGCGCGCGATGGCAATCTGCAGGTCGTTCACCACAGGCCGCTTCAAAGCGCACAGAGGACGCGACGACTCGACGAAGGCATCGATGTCGTTGACGTGAATGAAGCTGTCGCCGTAGGTGCGCGGCATGTTGTCGTTGATCTGTGCCACCACGTGCTTGGCGCATTTCGCCGCGGTCAGGGTCGTGTCGACGCCGACGCCGAAGCTGCAGAATCCGTGGGAGTCGGGCGGAGAAACTTCGATCAGCGCCACATCGATCGGCATGGCGCCGCTCTCAAACAGCCCTTCAATCTCGCTGAGGTAGATCGGAGTGTAGTCGGCGCGGCCGTCGTTGATGGCGTCGCGCACGTTGGCGCCGATGAACACGGCATTGTGCCGGAAATGCCCCGCCATTTCGGGGGCGACGTAGGGCGCGCACCCCATGGTCATCATGTGGACGATTTCGACATTAAAAACTTCTGGCCCGCGGCGCATCAGCGCCTCGACCAGAGTTTCGGGCTCGGCACAGCCGGGCTGGATGTAGACGCGCATCCCCGACTGCACGCACTGGAGCGCGTCGTCGGCCATTCTTAGCCGCTTCTTGTATTCCATCTCCCACGACATCGACATGTTGGTAGCTCCCCTAGCCAGCCCGCAGCACAGCGGTTCCGTGCGTGGCCCGGGCAACCTCTTCTTCATACCCCACAGCGGCATAGTAAATCGCCCGGTCGAAGAACATCTCGAGCATTTGCAGCAGTTCCAGTTCGCCCATGATTTCGATGGCGCGGTCCATCACGGCTTCGCTCTTGAGAAATTCCCAGAGATTTTCCTTGGTGAGCACGATGGCCTGCACCACCTCGCTGAGCGGCACCTTCTGCTGTGCCCGGCGCGCACCGATCTCGCGGTAGCGGTGCTCAATATCCAGTTCGTTCTTGCCCAGAAGCCACTCGCCCAGGTGGCGGTAGATTTCGTAGACGCGCTCTCTCAGTTCATGAGCGGAAATATCGCGGAAATGCGTGACCTGGAGACTGCCTGCGACCCTCTCTTCAAGTCCCGCGGCGAGCGCGTCGGCATGCGTTTCAATCAAACGCACCAGTCTGTAAGAGAACATCATACGCACCCCCTCGCCCCGTTCCAGGGCCTTTTCACTAGACTCCGACTTTTACGGCCACATCCTGATTATTCCAGCCCTCGACCGGAACCTTGCCGGTTTCGACACTGGGTTCCAGAGTCTGGGGGACGGTGATGGCGCGCGAAATCATGCACACAGCCTTGGTCTTGCGCAGCAGGTTCAGTCCGACTTCGCATTGCTCTTCGGACTGCACCGTCAGCCTGGGACGAATGAGGATTTCGTTGAAATTGCATCCCGGCGTCCGGTTGCGGCGGACGCTGCCCTCGATCTCCACTTCGAGGTCGGTGAAGTCGAACTTGGCGGCCCGCGCCACCTCATGGAAGGTGGTGGTAAAGCAGCCAGCCAGGGAACAGAGCAGCAGTTGCTCGGGAGTCCACCGGCCCTGCAGGCCTCCCAGTTCGGCGGCCTCGGAAAAGTGGATGGTATTCGGGGAGGACTCGCATTTGGCCAGTCCGGTGCGGCCTGAGGTCCACCAGGCCGAAACGCGATAGGTATATTCTGCCGCCATATTTAGACTCCTGGCGCTCCCAGAGGGCGCCGTCCCCACTTCAAGAGGAGAGGGAAAAGATCACGGTGATCGTGGTCTCGACCTCTACCGGTTGTCCATTCAAAAGGTACGGCTTGTAACGCCACTGTTTGACGGCTGCGATGGCCGCCGGCACCAGCATCGGGTGACCGCTGACTAACTGCAGGTTCGTGATTTGGCCGTTGATGTCGATGACCGCGCTCAGGATGACATCGCCCTGAACGCGCGCTGCGCGGGCAAGGGTCGGATACGCCGGTTCCACGCGTTGAATCAGCAATCCCTTGGTCACACCCTGCGAAATGCGGATGCGCGTCGGGGTGGCCGGGACGAATCTTGGAACGGCCGACAGGCTGTTCGTGGAACTGATCACGCTGCCAATCACGCCTCCCAGTTGTCCGCCGGGGATACCTCCGGGGACGCCTCCCACGACTCCTCCGTTGGAAGCCATCGGCGGCGGCGCCTCATCTTCCTTAATCATCTGAACTTTCTGGGGAATCTTTGTCGGGGTACGCAACGCCCCGTTGTTGAGCAGATCGGTCTGGATCTGCTTGACCACGTGCACTTCGGCGGCCGCTGGAGGGGGTGGAGGAGGCGGGGGTGGCGGCGCCATCAGGAACGTCAACAGCTGCGCCTTCGGCAGTTCCTCGGTGAACATCAGCGGGACCGCCAGCATAAGCATGATCACCAGGCAATTGATAAGAAATGATGTACTGGTGGCGAAGAACTTGCGCTTGCGCTGCACGCCAAAGTCCAGCACGCTGTCGGCAAACATGGGCCGGGGCGGCAGCGGTGGTCCGAGTACGAGTTCGGTTCGTGGCAGGACCGCCGCCGTCCCGCGGCCTGCATTAACTTCCTTGATTTGCTGTACTTCTGGTTCATGGATTTCGATTGTGCTCATCGGAACCTCCGTGCCTCACCCTGCCGCTGCTGCTTTCCGGCCGGTCGAGTCCTGGGGATGCGCCCTGAGAGGTCACATCTCCACCTATCTTCAGGGACATCTTCATCTAAGCTATCGGCAAGGCAAATGGCGCTCATCACGGTTCTTCGTGATCTCAATCACGGTTTTTGCATTCCGGGCTAAACCGAAGTAACCACGGCAGATGCTCGGTGGGGGGATGCTTCGAGTGCGGTTTTCGCGCCACAAAGGGCCACGCGAAGAAGAAGCAAAAGGTGGAAACGGCAGAATTCAGGCCGCGGATCGCCTACCTCAGACCCTTTGTCGCACGGAGTGTGCAATCCGATCTGCGAGGTAGGCAGCGTACAGCCCGGTGACCAGGCCGGTAAAAACATCCATGGTGTAGTGGGCGCGCAGGATCAGCACGGCTGCAGCCTCGAAAAGCACGATTCCGATTCCGAGGATCGTCGTCCCACGCCTGCCAAGCCGCGCGAGTTCGGTGGCGCCGAGAACGGCGATGGCAGTATGTCCGGAAAAGAAATAATCGTTGGCCACGCCATAGGTGACCAGCAACGACGGAAATCCCGGGGAGTGCCAGATTGCATCTGGCGGTGTGGGGAGGGCGACGCAGGCTTGCATAATCTGGCGCAGTCCGAGCACGATTACGAGTGCGAGGAAAGGCCGCGCTTCGCCACGGAAGATCCACATCGACAGAAGAAAAATTCCGAGCAGGTCAATGATCGCAGAACTGACGACCAGGAGCGCATTCGCCGTCGCCGGGTGAGAGTGCAGATAAAGATTCGCCGGAGCCGTCATGGCTTGGATGCGGTCTCCGATGCCGGAAGCAGGCGCGCCGCGTGCACCGATCAGGGATTGCGTCCAGAACCAGACGACCAGCGCGGCCGCCGTCACCACGAGCCGGATCGCCAGCGAATATCTGAAGGAAGACTGCCCACCTTCGGCCAGAGGCATAAGTGCGGGGAATTATATCTTGGGGATCACGCCGTCATTTCTTGTTCTTGGTTTCGTTCCCAGTTTCATTCTTGATGACCACGCCGCCCTTCATCACAAACCTGGCATGTTTCAGAGTGGTCGCATCCTGTAGCGGATCGCCCGGCACCGCGATGATGTCGGCATATTTCCCCGCTTCGAGCGTGCCGATCTTGCCCTGCCATCCCAGCAGTTCGGCTCCGTTGCTGGTCGCGGCGTGGATGATCTCGAGGGGCGTCATGCCTTCAGCGGAATAGGCATCGAACATATCGAGGCTGGCTTGCCCGCGGTCCTCGTCGGGCATGGTTAGATACATGTCGGATCCGGCGGCAATGGGCACACCAAATCTCCGGGCGCGCTGCAGGCGGTCGCGATTGCCGGCGACGTAGGGCTTGATCCATTGCTCCTGCTCCGCGCGTTCTTCCGGTGTGGGCTGACGATGGCCGAAAGTCATGTTCAGGTATTCCTGCTCCGTACCGTCGGTAGGCACGAGAAAGATGTGTTTCTGCGCCATCATCTTCAGCGTGTCGTCCGTGATGACGTAGGCGTGTTCAATGGAGTCAACCCCGGCTTCGGCCGCGATGCGGGTGGCTTTGTCGCCGATGGCGTGAGCTGCGACTTTCACTCCCGCAATATGGGCCTCGTCGACGATGGCCTTCATCTCTTCGAGTGTCACATTCGCCGGCGAACCATTGACGATGACTTTAATGCAGTTGGCGCCGTCATACAGCGCCTGCCGCACCGCCTGACGCGCACTCTCGGGGCCGTTGACGATCACATACTCCTGTTCGATGATCTTCTGCGCTTCCGGGATCAGGTGTCCGAACTGTCCTCCGGGCGCAGCGAGAGCGCGAGTCGCGGCGACGATGCGCGGGCCAGGGAGCCACCCATTGTTGATCGCGTCGCGCAGAGCTACGTCCCCGTTCACACCGGAGTTTCCCACGTCGCGCACGGTGGTGATGCCGGCTTCCAGGTCTTCCCTGCCCAGCTTGGCTCCGAGGAGAGCGCGCTCCGCCGTGCTCTGGGTGGCAACGACCTTGAGCATCGAGACGTCTTGCAGGGAGACGTTCGTGCCGTCGATCTCAAAGAGAACGTGCGTATGCACGTCAATCAGGCCGGGCAGCAGCGTGACATTGCCGAGATCGATTACCTTTGCGCCGGCGGGAATGGCCAGGCCGGCACCGACGGCGGAAATCTTTTCGCCGTCGATCAGGATCACGGGTTTGTTGGTGGGAGTGTCGCTCTTGCCATCTATCATCCGAGCCGCGCGGAGGGCGATCTTTGCGGCGTTCGCCGGCTCCTGCCCGGCGACAGACCACGACGCTAGTAGAAGACAAAATACACGCAACACGAACTGGTGGCAGGGTCTCATCATTCGTTCGAACCTCATTCCGCAGCGGTCGGTCGCTAGCCTAACTGCGGAGGATCATACAGGCAACCGCCCTTCTCCGGGAAAACCGGGGCTTTCCGTCCCAGGCGTGAGAATCCCTCCTCGTGGCGGCACGGTGAGTAGGGCTGCGATTTTATTTTCGAGCGTGTCAAGATTGTCGTCGGTATCCGAGGCAATAAGGTTCGCCAGATCAGAGGTTTGGAAGTGCAATCAAAGGTCACCAGCCGGTGGTGACCGGCGTACGTTGCGGCCGCGACGCCGATCTCATAATCTCGGACAGATCAAAACGGGAGGGCACAACCATTCGATCCTCTTCCAGAGTAGCCCACACTGCACCCTCTACACCGTTGGCTCGGAATCCTGTCTCCAAGCGCCGCAGCAGCCGGATGGCGCTGCACGCATCGGTAGGGCTGTCGGGCGAAGATCGCCAGAAAGCTGCGTTCACGATGCCCGCCAAGGCCACCAACCTGAACAAGCACGGAGCTATCGTCCAACTGAATCGGGATCTGCCATTAGGGTGCGTGGTCGTCGTGAAGAATCAACGGGGAGCGCAGGTTTCCGCCCGCGTGGTTTCGCAACTCAGCGGGGGAGCAGCACACCGCACGTATGGAATTGAATTTGTCGAAAAGGATGAGCAGGCGGTGAGTTTCTGGGGCATTTCATTTCCGACGGCCTAAGAGCCGACAGAAACACTCCAATCTTGCTTATTGCGATAAAACCAACTGCTCCCCAGTTAGGGACACAACCTCGCAAGGCTCACCTCTGCACGTCGTAAATCAATGACACGATTCCTGAGCCGTAAGTCCTGTGCCCCGACAGCTTCAACTTGGCAATCTGCGGAGGAGGGGGTAAGAGCATCGCACCTCCACCGAGCAACACAGGCATAATGCTCACCTCAACGGTGTCCACCTGGCGCAGTTCCAGCAGTGAGCGAAAAATCTCGCCGCCCCCAAACAGCCAAATATCCTTGCGGCTCTGATCGCGCAAGGCGTGCAAGCGCGCCCTCGTCAACTCGGGAAAGATGGTGATGTTCGGGCGGTCCGAAGGTTGCAAGGTTGCATGGTGCGCGATGCGACGAAGACCTTTACTCCCTGGAAGGCTTTCTCGCCGAGTCTGCTTGCCGCAGGTTCGTAGGTGCGGTGCCCCATGAGCAAGGTGTCGAACTGCGCCCAGATTTCAGCGAAATTCACCTCTGGGTCCGAGACAATCCAGTCGGCCTCGCCATTCGGACCGGCGATGTAGCCGTCCAGACTCACGGCGACCCGGTAGCAGATTCTCTTCATGGCGGTCGTCTCCTCTGCAGGAAGGACACCAGCTTGGCATAAAGCCAGCAGAAGGAAAATAGCGAATGCCCGGAGGCAGGCTTCCATCGATCACACAAGTGTGGCCTAGGATTCGCGGCGAGGGTTGACGAGATTCGCTAGAAAGGCTTGACGACCAGAACGTAGACGAGCACCACGACGCAGAGGGTCAGCACGAGGTATGAGAGCTTCTCGACTCTCAGGCTGTCTTTGCGGTTAGTGGATTCGGCTGCCATGCTTTGTGTAGTTTGCGACAAGACCGCCGGTTTGAGAATGGCTCGACTGGGGGGTGGCACAGAGGTAACCTACCCAAAGTTTGCGGGGGCGGGATGCCCTCAGGGCGGGCTCGTTGCGGCAGGTGTTCTCCACGTAGCTCAGGTCAATCCGCAATCAAAGTGAATACTTTTGCGTTCGGGCAGGTCACTGCCCTCCGGTTACTTGTCAGCGGCGCGGTTTCGCGATGAAATCGCCTGTGCGGAGGGACTTATGAGTCGCCTGTTCGGCTTTCTCAGCGTCATCATCGTGATGGCGATTGGCATGTACATCTACTCCAAGCAGATACAGAGCACGTCTGCGGAAGCCGGGGCCAGCACGCCACAGGGCGCCATCAACATCACTGGCGTGAAGACCGATCTGATGACCATCGCCTCTGCCGAGCGGCGGTACTTTGCTACCGAAGGAAAGTATGCGTCCCTCGACGATTTGATCTCGACGAACAACATTACGGTGGCGCGCCAGCGTCTGCCTTACAGCTATGCGGTTGAACTCAGTTCAGGCGGGTTCCACGTGGTCGCTACCCGCTCCGGAGAAAACCTGGCAGGCACGCCAAAGCAGCTTTCGGTGGATGAGAACATGGAGTTTCAAACCTCCGAATAAGCCGCGGGCGATGGGCTCTGAAGCACAGAGACGTGTGTTCTTCCGGCCTCCTCGAGTCTGATTCTGATTCAGCCATAAGCCAACCCCGTTATCGAATCAGCCTGACGATCATCAGCGACTACGGGTTTAGCTTGTAGACCACTCCGCAGCCGCTGTAGTAACCGGCGAGACTGCAATGCGCGATATCTCCTCCACCGGTCGTCGTTCCATAGAGTGTGTTCGTGGACAGGTTGAGGAGTAGCCCTCCCAAGGGTGTAAAACCATCCGTTCCTTTGAAAGCGTGCAGAACGCTCTCCTTCCCTTGGGGAGTAACCTTAAACACCACGCCGCAACCAGAATAACCGTTGGTGCCATAGGGACATTTGGCGTTACCGCCGTTCACGGCGGTACCATAAAAGTTTCCGGCCGAGTCTCGCACCAGTTGAGATTCAGGAGCGGCGCCGTTCGAGCCACCTGGGAAGGCGTAGAAAACGCTTTCCGTCCACGTTCCGTTCCTGTTCGTAAGTTTGAAGACGGTGCCGCACCCATAACTGCTGCCGCCGAGCGTGGGGCAACTTAGATCGCCGCCCGCCATGGTTGTTCCGTAGAGACTGCCTTGGGAATCGATAACCAGTCCCGCCATGGGAGAGGAACCGTCCGTGCCGCCTGTAAACTTATAGAGGATCGTTTCCGTCCAGCCGGATGAGCCGGGAGTCAATTCGAAGACAGTACCGCAACCAGTATCGGAAAATGGGCTACTGCAGTTGACCAGGCCGCCCAGTTCGGTCGTTCCATAAAGATTGCCCGCGGAATCCTCCACCAGACTCGATGCCGGACGCCAACCGTCGGAAGCGGAGTTGAGGAAGCACTCAAAGCTGTAGAGCCCCATTCCGTCTCCGTTCGGGTTCACTTCATAGACAGTGCCGCAACCGTTAGAGTCGAAGGCGAAAGAGAGTCCGCCCCAAAACGTGGTCCCGAAAAGATTCCCTGCCTTGTCCCGGAACAAACCGGCGTAAGGTCCCTGGCCGTCGGTAGGAGTGTTGGAGGCGCCGGTGAAGGCGTGCACGGTGGCCAATTTCCCAGAGGTGTTAATTTTGAAAATGGTTCCGCAGCCGCCCAGATTTGCAGAGGGACAGGAAAGATCACCGCCAACCATAGCTACGCCGTAAAAGTTGCTCTGACCGTCCGGAATTAAGCCCGCGTAAGGAGATCCGCCGTCGGTTCTGCTGCTGAAACTGTGCAGCACTGTCTCTTTGCCGCTGGGGCTAAGCTTGAAAACAGTTCCATTTCCGATGTCTTGTCCGCCGCTGGCGTACGATCCACCAAACACAGTCGTACCGTAAAGGTTGCCGGCTTTGTCCTGGGCTAAGGCTCCCTGAGGATTTTGTCCGTCTTTAAGGTTGAATTTGTGAAGGATGGCAAAAGTTTGCGCCTGTACAAGGGATCCCGCAGACAAAACCATGAATCCGGTAACGGTCAAAATCAACTTCGTTCTCATCAGTCTTCTCCGAACTTTCTTCGAATGTCTAAACGACGCTCGTCCGGCTCCGGCGGAGCTTTCTCGTTCCCGGCATTGGCATTCTTACTGCTGCCTGATTCCTCGCCCACTTTGACTCGGAGCCAAAGTTGACAAATGCGACTCTAGCCTCATAGTTGGCGCAAGACTGGTCAATTCAGATCAAGTATCTGACGATTGCACTTCATGATGAGACCTTTGCGGATATGGAGAAGGAAGCGTTCGGCAGCGGCTCCCGAAGGAACAAACTCGCTCGCGGTGGTGACAGGATCTTGGTGCAAATTATCAAATGTCGCTGCGCCCAAGTGCATATCCCCGTAAGGGCATAGGAGGCTGCCAGAACAGCCCCTTGCGACAGTTGTTGAAATCGATTACGCTCACTGACCCCGACTGATGGTTTTGAGTGTTATCGCCTGATTTCGTCAACTGAGCTGCCCATTACACTCATCTTTCGATTACTGACGGATGCACCGGATGCGGCCCGAACCGAAAGCAGTCGAAATTTGAGCGCTATGGCCTGCTTATGCCAGTTGACGAAAAAACGAAGTTCGAACGGATTGCGGCCTAGCGTTAACATTGCAGGGACTGAAATAGAGGGAACAGAAGAACTACCAACGGCGACTGACGGGGAGCCAAGCGGAGCACCTGAACCTGCAACAGCAATTGCCGACAGAAAGTGGGATTGTCGGCGTCTTTTTCCGAACGGTCAGAGCAAAATCATTGCGGCAACCCCATCCGACGCAGCAGGTCTGCATACCGTGGATCCCCGTGCAGGCTATCGTACTGCCGCGTGCTCTTGACAAAAAGCAACTCGTGCTCATCATAGGCCCTGTTTAGCCAAAAGAACGCCTTGTCCTTGTCACCGAGTTCCGCATAGGCGATCGCAGTGGCCTCCGGGTCATAGTTCTCACCCTTTGCCTGATAGACTTCAGCCTCCTTTTTCAGTACTCCCTCCCATCCCGTGGTGGCATACGCTTGTCCCACCGTTTCCGATAACTCGCGCTCGCCGTCCATCGTCAGTCTGAGCTGCAGCTCGCGCATCGCCTGTGCGTAATCCCTTTTGTTCGCGTAATCGTCGCTCAGAGTACCGTGGGGCATGGAAACTTCGGGGTAAATCTCCACCAGTCTGCGGCACTGCTGAATCGACTCATCGTATTCGCCCGCAGACCACAACATCGCGCACAACCCCTGGTTGTAGAACTGCGAAGAGGGATCAAGCTCGAGGGCGATCTTGTGCTCAGCCACGGCTTCCTCCATCTTCCCTTGAGCGGAAAGATACTGGCCGTAGTACATGTGCGCCTGTGCAAAGCTCGGGTTCAACGCGAGGGCACGGCGCAATGCTTTCTCGGAGCGCTGCCACTCCCAATTAAACATGAACACATATCCCAGAGCTGCATGCGCCTCGGCAAGGGAGTCGTCCAACTGAACAGCCTTGGTCGCAGCGTCGGTGGCTTTTTGCCGCGCTTCGACCGACGGCATCTCGCGGAAGAATCCGAGCCATACGTAAGCGTGCGCCATCCCTGCATATGCCGCCGCGTAGTTCGCATCTCTGGCCACCGCCTTCTGAAAGTATTCCAGCGCCCTCTTCCAGCCGTCCGCCGTCAGCGTGTCCTGATATGTCTGCCCCCTGACGTAAAGTTGGTAAGCCTCAGGATCGGACGTTCCCTGCTTGGCGAGTCTGTCCCGCGCATCATTGGAAATTTTCGGCATCAACCGCGCCGATACATTTCGAGCAAGTTCCTGCTGCAAGGAAAGAATCTCCGATGCTTTTCGGCTGTATTGCTTGCCCCAGATATGGCTGTCGTCGTGCGCGTTGACCATTTCTACGCTGAGATCGATATTGTCACCCTGCTGAATAAGCTGTCCGGTGACAACCGCCTTGACATTGAGCTGTCGCCCCACCGCTATGGGATCGACTTCTTTGCCTTTGTATTGCGCGACCGAACTGCGCGACATCACCCTCAGGTTGGGCATCTGTGACAGGCTGTCGATGAGGCTGCTGGTGATCCCGTCCTCGAGCACACGCCCGTTCGCGCTCGTATCGTTGTCAGTGATCGGCAGGACAGCAATCGAATCGACCCCAAGATCCTGGCTGTGAAAGTAGCGAAACAGAAGGGCTGCCCCTGTGGCCAGCAACACGAGAACACCCACCGCGGTCGTCGCCTTGGCAAGCCGTGACAGTTTTCGTTTGCGCTTGCCGACAGGCTCGACGGCTGTCTTTCCCGATTCCGTGTCCCGCTTCAGCCGCTGTAAGTCGGCGCGGATCTCGGAGGCATGCTGATAACGGAGGTTCCGGTCTTTCTCGAGGCACTTGCTGGTGATCTCGTCCACCTTCGCCGGAATGTCAGGATTCATTCGAATCGAGGAAACCGGATTGCGATTCAGGATCGAATCAAAGATCGTGCCGGCGGTGTCGCCCCGGAAAGGCAGAGTTCCGGTGACCATCTCATACAATACTGCGCCAAAGGAAAACAGGTCGGTACGCGCATCAAGCTCCTTGCCTCGAACCTGCTCGGGCGACATGTAGGCCACTGTTCCCACCATGGTGCCCGGACTGGTCAAGTGCTCCGCGTCCACGTCTACCGACTGCGTGTTCAGCGACGCAATTTGGCTCGAAGAACTGCCTGCCAGACCAACCTTGGCCAGTCCAAAGTCCAGAATCTTGCCATGACCGCGCTTGGTCACGAAGATGTTGGCGGGCTTGATGTCGCGGTGAACAATGCCTTCGGTGTGGGCAGCGTCGAGCGCGTCCGCAATCTCAATGGCCAGCGCTAGAATCTGCTCGCTTTCCATCGGCCGGCCCGCGATCTTGTGCTTCAGCGTCATGCCATCCAGAAACTCCATGGCAATAAAGGCCTCGCCGTGCTGGTCGTCAATTTCGTAGATGGTGCAAATGTTGGGATGGTTCAGCGCCGATGCAGCTTTGGCTTCGCGCTGAAAGCGGCTGAGCGCCTGCGGGTCTTTGGCTACGTCGTCGGGCAGAAACTTGAGCGCGACGAAGCGGCCGAGCTTGAGATCCTCCGCCTTATAGACCACACCCATCCCGCCCCCGCCCAGCTTCTCAAGGATGCGGTAGTGTGAGATGGTTTGCCCGATCATGGAATCGCACAATGGTAGGTGCGATGTGGGGTCAAGTCAATGAAAGCGGTGGGTTGGCGGCGGCTGAAAGGGATAGTTGGCGATCGCGGTAGGGACACCAGTTGCCCGGTGCCCCCCGCACAGACCCGGACGGGCG
>ODAK010000309.1_pt1 | contig 56059 bp, 59 predicted proteins | sample 1539591 | NCBI WGS metagenome assembly ODAK01 (sample SAMEA3539303, study PRJEB22396) | soil metagenome | biome: tundra; feature: field; material: soil | place: USA | collected 2010-05 | depth 0.15 m | reverse complement strand
CGCACTTCGCCAACGCGTATGAGTGCACGAAGGCCAACGAGCTGATCGAGAGCGGGCAGATCCGTCCGGTGCTGTGGCGCACGCTCGGCTTCGACGGCGTCGCCGAGGCCCATCAGCTGATGCTCGAAAACAAGCACCTGGGCAAGATCTCGATCCTCGTGGGCGCCGACTCCGAGGGTCAGGGCAAGACCGCGGAGGGCCCCGGCGCGATCCACGCCGAGGTTGGCGCCTGATGGCCGGAACCGTGATCGTCCCCTGGTACGCCACCGGCTTTCGTGCCGAGGACTTCGAGCGGGAGCTCGGCGAGGTGGCCGCCGTGGCGCTGCGCTACGGCGCGAGCTCCTACGACGTCTACCGAGCGCGCGACGACCGCTACAGGTTCCAGCAGCTGGCCGCCTTCGAGGAGTACCTCGACTGGGAACGCTACTGGGAGAGCCAGGAGCTGACCTACTTCCGCGCGAGCCACTCCAGCTGGTACCAGGTGCCCGTGCTCTACGGCTGGTGGGACCTGACGGCCCACGGCGCCGTGACCCCCGAGCCGGTGGCCAACGGGCATGGCAACGGCGTCGCGGCCGGCGAGAGCGCCTAGCTCAAACCGCGACCGAGGACGCCGGCAGCCGCCGTGTCCACGCGTCTCTCAGCCCTGCTCGAGGGGGGCCATCGTGAGCCCCGCGGACTTCAGCTGCTCCCAGTAATGCTCGGCCGGCTCCTGATGCCCGCTGTAGACGACTGCCCTCCCGGAGCTGTGGATCACGTTGGCGATCTCCATGCCGCGCTTGAGCGTGACGCCGGGAATGAAGCGTGCCAGCGTGCGCGCGACGTGGTCGAAGGTGTTGTGGTCGTCGTTGCAGACGATCACACGCCACGAGCCGCCGAGGCCGCTTCCCGGGCCTCCCGCGCGGGGAATCTCGATCGTTTGATCCATTGCCGGCAGGATAAAGCTCTCGGCGCGACCGTACAATGGCGAGCATGAGCGGCGATCACACCCCGCGCCTGCCCGAGCCCGACCGGCCCTGGATGATGCGCACCTACGCCGGTCACTCCACGGCCAAGGCGTCCAACGAGCTGTACAGGCGCAACCTGCAGAAGGGCCAGACGGGGCTGTCGGTCGCCTTCGACCTTCCCACGCAGACCGGGTATGACCCCGACGACGAGCTCGCCAGGGGCGAGGTCGGCAAGGTCGGCGTCCCGATCTCCCACCGTGGCGACATGGCGGCCCTGATGGACGGCATACCGCTCGGGGAGATGAACACCTCGATGACGATCAACGCCACCGCGGCATGGCTGCTGGCGCTCTACATCGTGGCCGCCGAAAATCAGAACCCACCCACCCCCCCGGAGCAGCTCCAGGGCACCACCCAGAACGACATCATCAAGGAGTTCCTCGCGCGCGGCACCTACGCCTTCCCCCCCGCCCCCTCGATGCGCCTGATCGCCGACATGATCGCCTACACGGTCGAGCACGTGCCCAAGTGGAACCCGATCAACATCTGCTCCTACCACCTGCAGGAGGCAGGGGCCACGCCCGTCCAGGAGATCGCCTACGCGATGAGCAACGCGATCGCCGTGCTCGACGCGGCCCGCGAGCGCGTCGGCCCGGACGTCATGGAACAGGTCTTCGGGCGCATCTCCTTCTTCGTCAACGCCGGTGTGCGCTTCGTCGAGGAGCACGCCAAGCTGCGCGCCATGTCGATCCTGTGGGAGGAGCTCGGCCGCGAGCGCTACGGCGTCTCCGATCCCCGCCACCTGCGCTTCCGCTACGGCGTCCAGGTCAACTCGCTCGGCCTGACAGAGGCGCAGCCCGAGAACAACGTCCAGCGGATCGTGCTCGAGGCGCTCGCCGTGACGCTCGGGCGCGACGCCCGCGCCCGCGCGATCCAGCTGCCCGCCTGGAACGAGGCCCTCGGTCTGCCGCGCCCGTGGGACCAGCAGTGGTCGTTGCGCATCCAGCAGATCCTGGCCTACGAGACCGACATCCTCGAGTACCCCGACATCTTCGAGGGCTCCAGGGTGATGGAGGGCCTCGTCGAGGAGCTGCTCGAGGGGGCGCGCGCGGAGATGGCGGTGGTCGCAGAGCACGGCGGCGCCGTTGAAGCGGTCCCCTACATGAAGGGCGCGCTCGTCGACTCCCACCGCGAGCGGATCCGCAGGATCGAGGCCGGCGAGCAGATCGTGGTCGGGCAGAACAGGTTCACCGAGTCGGAGGAGTCGCCGCTGACGGCCGACGCCGAGGGCGGCATCCTCGTCGTCGACCCCGCCCTCGAAGCCGAGCAGATCGAGGCGCTGCGAAGCTGGCGCGCCGAGCGCGACCAGGCGGCCGTCGAGGAGGCGCTGGCCCGTCTGGCGCAGGTCGCGGGCGATGAGAGCGCGAGCGAGAACCTGATGACGGCCACGATCGACGCGGCCCGCGCCGGCGCGACCACCGGCGAGTGGTCGCGCACGCTGCGCGAGGTGTTCGGCAGCTACCGCGCCCCCACCGGTGTCGGCGAGGCCTCCGCAGCACCCGGGCCGGGGGGAGCCGACTCAGACCTGGGCGAGCTGCGCGCAGAGGTCGCCCGTCTGCAGGAGAAGCTCGGTCGCCGCCCCAAGATCCTCGTCGGCAAGCCCGGCCTGGACGGCCACTCCAACGGGGCCGAGCAGATCGCCGTGCGGGCCCGCGACGCGGGCATGGACGTCGTCTATGAAGGCATCCGCCTGACCCCCGCCCAGATCGCGGCCTCGGCGCTGCAGGAGGGCGTCCACGTGATCGGCCTGTCGATCCTCTCAGGCTCCCACCGCGACCTGATTCCCGCGGTCATGGACGCGCTTCGCGATGCCGGCGTGGAGGCTCCGGTGGTGGTCGGCGGGATCATCCCCGAGCAGGACATCGCCGGCCTGGAACGGGCCGGCGTCGCGGCCGTCTACACCCCCAAGGACTTCGACATCACCCGGATCATGCGCGACATCGTGGCGCTCGTCGGAGCCGGCGCCGAGCGGTCCCTGCTCACCGCGGGCGGCCCCTCCGTCAACGGCTCCGCGTGAGCGCAGACGGGGCCGCCATCGGCGCGCGCCTGCGCGAGCGAGACCTGACGGCCGCTCCGAGCGCGCTGAACCTGCTCGAGAGCACCACGACCGCCGACCGCGAGCAGACGGCCGCCCTGCTCGCCGAGCTCTCCCCAGCCGCCCTCGGCGGGGAGGCTCCCGGTCATGTGATCGGGGTCACCGGCCCCCCGGGCGCCGGCAAGTCGACGCTGCTCTCGGCGTTGCTGCGGGCGTGGCGCTCGCAGGGGCGCACGGTGGCGATGCTCGCCGTGGACCCAAGCTCGCGGCGCTCCGGCGGCTCGCTGCTCGGCGACCGGGCGCGCATCGACTTCGACCCGGCCGACAGCGGCGTGCTGATCCGCTCGACCGCCGCCGGCGAGCGGCTCGGAGGCATCGCATGGGCGACCAGGGCGGCCGCGCACGCGCTCGCGGCGGCCTTCGACATCGTGGTGATCGAGACCGTGGGCGTGGGACAGGCAGAGACCGAGATCGCCGACGTCGCAGACACCGTCGCCGTGGTCGTCCAGCCGGGCGGCGGCGACGTGCTCCAGTTCCTGAAGTCGGGCATCATGGAGATCCCTGACGTGCTGGTCGTGACCAAGTCCGACCTCGGCCAGATCGCCACGAGCACGCGGCGCGACCTGAGCGCCGCGCTGCGCTCGCTCGGCTCGCGCACGCGCGTCGTGGGGGTCTCCTCGATCGCGCCGACCAGCGGCATCGAGGACCTCGTCGCAGCGATCGACGAGCACCGCGCGGGCCTCGACCCCGGCGAGCGGCGGCTGCACGCGCGCCGCGCGGGAGCGCTCAGGGAGTTCACGGTCGAGCACGGCGAGCGAGGCGTACGCGCTCTCGGCGGGCGCGCGGCGGCCGAGGCGCTGCTCGCCTCGCAGGACCCGGGGCTCGAGGTCCCGGCGCTCGTGAGCGCTCTCGAGCGGAAGATGGGCTAGGGGTGGCCCGCGACCTGCTGATCATGTTCGGCGCCTTCGTGCTCGCCAGCGCGCTCGCGGGCGCCCTCGGCGCCGCCAACCTCGGCACGGCTCTCGCCTTCGGGCAGATGGCCTTCGCGCTCAGCGCCGTCTACGTGCTGCTCAAGCGTTGAGCGGCGTGTAACGGGCCCGCTTCCCGGCAGACTGAAGCTGTAGGCAGATGATCGTCCTCCTCAGCTTCGCCATCCTTGCCGGGGCGGGCACGGCGCTTTCGCCGTGCGTCCTGCCCGTGCTCCCCGCGCTGCTCTCGGCCGGGGGCGTGGGCGGCAGGCGCCGGCCGCTGGGCATCGTGCTCGGACTGTCGGTCACCTTCACCGTCACGATCGTGGGGATCGCCAACGTGGTCGACGGGGTCGGGCTGGGGAGCGATCCGCTGCGCGACGTGGCGATCGTGGTTCTGCTCGCGTTCGGAGTCGCCCTGCTGCTCCCCGGGCTGGCCGCGCGCCTGGAGGCGCCGCTGTCGCGCCTGGCTCGATTCGGCCCGCGCTCAACGGGAGATGGCTTTGCCTCCGGCCTGCTCGTCGGCGGCGCCCTCGGCTTCGTCTACACGCCGTGTGCCAGCCCGATCCTGGCGGCCGTGATCTCGGTCAGCGCCGCTTCGGGGCGCACGATCACGATCGCCCTCGCGTATGCGGCTGGCTCGGCGATCGTGCTGCTCGCGCTCACCCTCGGCGGGCGCAGGCTCTTCGACCGCGTGCGCAAAGCCGGACGCGGTCCGACCCTGCAGCGGGCGCTCGGCGTGATCATGATCCTCACGGCCGCGGCGATCCTGGCCAACCTGGACGTCAACTTCGACCAGTTCGTCGCCCAGCACATCCCCGACGTCAACCTCACCGCGTCGCTCGAGTGCTCCAAGACCGTGACCGGCCGCCTCAGCCAGATCACCGGTCGCCATGCCAGGTTCGCGCCCGCCAACGGCTCCTCCGCCTGCGGCGGCTCGGCGAGCGCGGTCCACACCGCCTCGGCCAACGCCAGCCAGGCGACCCTGCTCGCCGACGCGAGCGCCCTGCCGAGGCTCGGCCCGGCGCCTGAATTCAGCGAAACGCAGCGGTGGTTCAACACGGGGGTGGGCGGGCACTCAAACCGTCCGCTGTCCCTGAGCTCGCTGCGAGGTCATGTGGTGCTGGTCGACTTCTGGACCTATACGTGCATCAACTGCATTCGCACCCTCCCCTACCTGAAGGCCTGGGATACGGCCTACAGGCGCGACGGCCTCACGATCGTCGGCGTCGAGACGCCGGAGTTCGCCTTCGAGCACGACGCCTCCAACGTCGCCAACGCGATCCAGCAGTTCGGGCTGCGCTATCCGGTCGTACAGGACAACAGGATGGGCACATGGAACGCCTACGGCAACGAGTACTGGCCCGCCGACTACCTGATCGACGCCAGCGGCCAGGTCCGCTACGCGGCATTCGGCGAGGGCGACTATGACAAGACCGAAACGGCCATTCGCGCGCTGCTCGCCGAAGCGGGCGCCCCCGTGGGCGGCAAGGGGCACCCGCAGGGCGTGATCGTGCCCTCGCCGCAAGCCACCCCCGAGACCTATCTCGGGACCGCCCGCGCGCAGGGCTGGATCGACGGGCCCAAGGCCGGATCGCATGACTACGGCCCGCCGCCCAACGGACGCCTGGCGGTCAACGACTTCGCCTTCAGCGGCACCTGGAACATCTCCGAACAGCCCGCGCTGGCGCAATCGAGTGCCCACCCACCCGGCATCGACGTCGAGTTCCAGGCCAAGGACGTCTATCTCGTGCTGAGCTCTCCCGGCGAACGCCCGCTGCCCGTGCAGGTGCTGCTTGACGGGCGGCCCATCTCCGCCCGCGACGCCGGCGCGGACGTACACGGCGGTGTGCTCACCGTGCGACGCCAGCGCCTGTACTCGCTCGTCTCGCTCGCCCGGGGCGAGCGTCATCGGCTTTCGCTGCGCTTCTCCCCGGGCATCAGCGGCTATGCCTTCACGTTCGGCTGATCGCCGCCGCAGCGCGGCGCCCCCCTCGAGAGCAGCGCCGGCCGAGCCGGATCATTTCTTTTTCTTGTGGTGCCCCGCCACGCAGGTGTGGAAGGTGCGCGTGTCGTCATAGAGCGTCCCCGTCGAGGACTTGGTGATCAGCGACACCTTGAACGTCCCCTTCGGCAGGCCGCGCAGGCTGACGAACGTGTGGTGGTGGTTGAGCGGGCCGGAGGAGACCAGCTTGCCGTTGATCAGCACCTCGACGTGGACGAGCTTGACTCGGTGCGGTGCCCGCGGATGGACGATGAAGGCCCGTTTGCTCAGGCACAGCTTGCTGGAGGGTAGGCCGAGGCTCGCCTTGTGGGCCACGATCAGCGTCTCGCTCCCGCAGAGGCTGACCGACCCTTGGTTGTTGACATCGCCCGAGTAGCTGGCCTGCCAGTAGTAGGTGCCGGGCGCCAACCTGGTCTGCGGCGTCGAGGGCCCGGCGACGCCGTTGGTCACCGCGGCAGAACCCGCCTGGGCTGCGAGGGAGGTGCATTTTGCGTCCTTGTAGACCGCGTAGCTGACTTCTCCCGAGGCCGTCGGCGCTCCCACGCCTCCGACCGTTGCCGTGTCGATGATCGGAGTGCCCTGTGCGGCCGTGACCGACGCGCCTGTCTGCCCTGCCGCCGATAGAGTCGTCGCCAGGGTCGTGGGCGTGCCAACCGTGATCGTCTTGCCGGTCGGCGGGGACTCGAGCGAGAAGTAGCTCGAGGCGCCGGGCGCCAGCGCCGGCGAGAAGTTGAGCACGCCGCTGTTGTTCGTGGGCGCGATGCCGCTGAACCACGATGTCGGGCCCTCGTAGCCGGTGACCGCGTCGCCGTCTTCGCCGTAGCCATTGATGCTGGAGGTGAAGCCCACGCCGGCAGGCTCTCCCGCCGGTGGCGGGTAGCCGCACGCTTCGGTTTCGGGCGGGCACGGGTGGCCCGGATGTTCGGTGAGATTGCCCGAGCTGTTCTTGAAGAGCACGACGCAGCCGGGCGCGACCGGAGCCGATCCGGGACTGCAGATGCCGTCGCTCTCAAAGCCGAACAGACCGTTTTCGGCCGACAGCGGAATCGAGGAGATCGCCCTCGAGGAGCTGTTCTGTATGCCGATCAGCGCGTCGTCTTCGCCGTCATATGGGCCTTGCGAGGGGTCCTGCGCGACCTGCACCCCTTTGTCTGTGACGGTGATCAGGAACTGGCAGCTCGTGTCGTGATCCACGGCCGGGCATTGGGGGAAGGCGGCATCCGCGATGGACGGAGCCAGCGATGCGGCGCCCAGCGCCGCCACCGAGACGATCAGGACCATGAAACGCCGCATGTCTACCCCCGTAGCCGATTGTGAGCTCCGCGCCGAGCACAGGCGAAGCCAGACGAGGAGACTCAAGCTACATCGTTCAGGGGCGGATCTGCAGCGCCGGGGGGGCGCAGATGGCCATGTGTGCGGCGGCGCGCCGGGAACGGCCGGCGAGGACGCCTACAATGAGCTGCATGGAGGGCTCGATGGCAGAGACGAGCGCACGCAGCTGGCTGCGCTGCTACCGCTGCTGGTCGCAGGACCTGGAGGTGCAGGTCCACTACGAGGGCATCCACAAGATCGACCCCGACACCGGCGAGCGCGCCGAAGTGGTCGACGAGCTCCAGGAGGCGGTCGTGCAGTGCCTGGACTGCATGCACGACCAGCCGCATCTCGGCTTCAACAACGGGCGCGTCGAGCCGATCGAGGACCGTTGGGAACGGATGATCGCCGGCACCCCCTGGGTCGCCTCGTGCACCGTCACGGTGGACTCCGAAGACGTCGAGAGCTGCTCCGGGCCGGAGGCGGGTGACGCGCTCTCTTACGCCGCCTTCGGCGACCACGGCGTCCGCGAGTTCTTCACCCACGTCCGCTTCCACAAGCACGAAGACGACGCCCGCATCATCGTGCACCTGCTCGTCGAGCTCTACGCCCGCTCGCTCGAGGAGGCCACCGACGTGCTCGAGTCCTCCGCTCGCGGCTCGCTCACGATCACCTCGCTCGCCGAGGAGTCACGCCCGCCGGCTGCAGCCGGCGAGACCCACGGCCACGACTAGCTGAGACGCCGCTCGAGCGCCTTCAGCTGGGCGTGGAGCTCGTCGGGGAGGTTGTCGAACTTGGCGAAGTGCTCGTGGAACTGGGGCAGCTGCGCCTTCCACTCCTCGGTCTCGACACGCAGCAACTCGGCCATGTGCTCGTCTGAGACGTCCAGGCCGCGGGTGTCGATGCCCTCGGGGCCGACCGGAGGGATCACGCCGATCGGGGTCTCTCGACCGGCGCCGTGTCCAGCGCAGCGGGCGAACACCCATGAGAGCACGCGCGAGTTCTCGCCGTAGCCCGGCCACAGGAAGCGGCCCTGCTGGTCCTTGCGGAACCAGTTGACGTAGAAGATCTTCGGGAGCTTCGCCCCGTCGCGGCGTCCGATCTCCAGCCAGTGGGCGAAGTAGTCGGCCATGTTGTAGCCGCAGAAGGGCAGCATGGCAAAGGGGTCGAAGCGCAGTTCGCCCACGGTGCCGGCCGCCGCGGCGGTCTTCTCCGAGCTCATAACCGAGCCGAGGAACACGCCGTGCTCCCAGTCCAGCGCCTCGGTCACGAGCGGCACCACAGTCGAGCGGCGACCGCCGAACAGCATCGCGTCGATCGGCACGCCCGCCGGGTCCTCCCACTCGGGCGCGATCGCCGGGTCCTGCGCGGCCGGGGTGGTGAAGCGCGCGTTGGGGTGCGCCGCCGGCGTCCCAGAATCAGGCGTCCAGTCGCTGCCGTGCCAATCGATCAGATGCCCGGGGACCTCCTTCGTGAGGCCCTCCCACCAGATGTCGCCGTCGTCGGTCCTGGCGCAGTTGGTGAAGATCGTGTTGCGCTCGATCGTGCGCACGGCGTTGGGGTTGGTCTCCTCGCCCGTGCCCGGCGCCACGCCGAAGAAGCCCGCCTCGGGGTTGATCGCGTAGAGGCGGCCGTCCTCGCCGAACTTCATCCACGCGATGTCGTCGCCGATGGTCTCCACGGTCCAGCCCTCGAGCGTGGGGATCAGCATTGCGAGGTTCGTCTTGCCGCAGGCGCTCGGGAACGCTCCGGCTATGTACTTGACCTCGCCCTCGGGAGAGGTCAGCTTGAGGATCAGCATGTGCTCGGCCATCCAGCCCTCGTCGCGCGCCATCACCGAGGCGATGCGCAGCGCGAAGCACTTCTTGCCGAGCAGCGCGTTGCCGCCGTAGCCGGAGCCGTAGGACCAGATCTCGCGGGTGTCCGGGAAGTGCACGATGTACTTGTTCTCGGCGTTGCAGGGCCACGGCACGTCCTCGACGCCTTCAGCAAGGGGCGTGCCGACAGAGTGCAGGCAGGGCACGAACTGGCCGTCGCCGAGCGCGTCGAGGGCGCCCTGGCCCATGCGCGTCATGATCCGCATGCTCACGGCGACATAGGTCGAGTCGGTCAGCTGCACGCCGACGTGGCTCTTGTCGGAGCCGAGCGGTCCCATCGAGAACGGCACCACGTACATCGTCCGTCCCCGCATCGCCCCTGCGAACAGCTCGTTCAGGGCTTCGCGCATCTCGGCGTGATCGCGCCAGTTGTTGGTCGGTCCGGCCTCTGCCTCGGTGGCCGAGCAGATGAACGTGCGGTCCTCTACGCGCGCCACGTCTCCGGGATCGGAGAGCGCCAGATAGGAGTTGGGGCGCTTGGCGTCGGAGAGCCGCTCGAACGTGCCCGCGTCGACGAGGTCCTGGCAGAGTCGGTCGTACTCCTCGGCTGAGCCGTCGCACCAGTAGACCTGGTCCGGTTCGGTGAGCGTCTCGACCTCCTTCACCCAGGCCAGCAGACGCTCGTTCTTGGTGGGGGCGGGAACGGTTGTGTTCATCGTCTCAGGCGGCTCCTCGGTTGGCGGCAAGATCGGCGCGCGCCGTGCGGCGCTGCTGCCGGGGCAAGGCTCTGGGCCCCGGGAAACAGAAAAACGCCCTCTGCGGGCGGTCGGGAAAGCGTACCGTACGTCTCTCGCTTCGACATTGCCGATCTCTACGGATCTACTCGATCTACTCGACGTTCCCCTCGGCCGAGCCCTCGCCGGGGTGCTTGCGCGGAACGAGCACCAGGCGCTTGAACTCCGCCACCAGCACGCCGTCCTGGTTCAGCACGCGGGTGTGGACCTTGACCGTGCCGCGATCTGGCTTGGACTTCGACTCCTTCTTCTCGAGCACCTCCGACTCGCAGAACAGCGTGTCGCCGTGAAACACCGGCGCGGGGTGCTTGAGCTCTTCTGTCGCCAGGTTGGCGATCGCCTTGCCGCTGACGTCGCTCACCGACATGCCCAGCGCCAGCGAGTAGACGAGCGGACCGACCACCACATTGCGCCCCTGCTGGGATTTGGCCGCATAGACGTCGTTCAGGTGCAGCGGGTGGTGGTTCATCGTGATCAGGCAGAACAGGTGGTCATCGGACTCGGTGACCGTCTTGGCGGGCCAGTGCTTGTAGACGGCGCCGACCTCGAACTCCTCCAGGTAGCGGCCATAGGGATGGGCGCCGCTCGCCTCGCGGGCGGCCTGGTCGGTCTCGACGGAATCGGTCTCGCTCATGGGGTCTGGAAGGTCTCCTGTGGCAGCTGATCGGATGGAGCCGCAGCCTCGATCGACCACGGCCGGCCGGCGCCCAATCGGCACCGGGCTCGTGCGCGGGCGGAGTGCTCCAGCCGCGGCACGCGGAGAGGAACTCTAGTCGGAGCCTGTCGTGAGGCGCCTCGTGCCGTCCGCCGCTGGGGCGATGCAGACGCTCGGCGCCGCCAGCGGGCAGGCCTGTCCTGGGGGCGGCTTGCAGGGTGTGCAGGCAGGCGGCGCAGGTCCCGGCGGGGCCGGAGCCGGGGCCGGCGGAGCGGGCGTCGGCGCGCCGGGAGGCCTCGCACAGATCGCGTTGGGAGGGCAACAGAGCGCCCGGACCGGCGTGCACGCGCCGGCTCCCGCCTGTCCGATCGCGTGTGCGAATGCCGGCTGATACGGCAGACCACAGGCCACGTCGTAGGCCTGCGCCACCGCTGAGGCCATGCTGAAGCCGGTGAGCGCCGCGCCGCGGGAGCGAACCGGCACCAGCATCGAGGCGGGCAACCCTTTCGCACCGTGGAGCGGGATGTTGCAAAGGGCGGGGGTCTGGCCCGGGCGCGGGCGCGTGAAGGGGTCGAGGAGCCTGCGCGCCACCGCCGACCCGAGCGCACGCGTGCTCCTCAGCCGCACCAGCACGCTCGCCGGGTCGAGCAGCGCAGAGGGTCGATTGACGACCAGCACGAGCGCACGAGGAGAGCGCGACGGCGCGGAGCCGACGCCGACGACGGCGAGGTAATCGTCGCCCAGCGGAGAGCCCACGGCCAACGTGAGGTCAGCCTTGGATATCCGCTGACGCCCCACGGTCCCGCGGAACCCGACCTCGACGAGCGCAACGTCGCTCGGCGCCGGCGAGACGCTCAGCGTCAGGGTGCGCCAGTTCGCTGTCGAGCTGCTCGTCGTGGCCCGTGCGCCACTCGTCGAAGCGGCGCCCAGCAGCAGCGACGCACAGGCCGCCAACGCCACCAACCAGGACACATGAAGGCGCATCATCAATACTTCCTAGCAGCAAACAGGAATGCCGCTGTCCCCCAGCTGACCCAGGAGAGCCCTTGCGCAACCCCCGCGACTTCTTCAAGCCCCTTGCCATCGACGCGCCCGCGCCGGTGCGGGAGATCCCCTTCAAGCCTTCCCGGATGATCCACTTCCTGGACTTCTCCAACGAGAAGATGGTCGCCAAGGTCCCCGACATCGCACCGACGGTTGACATCCTGCTGGGCAACCTCGAGGACGCGGTGCCGGTGGACCGCAAGCTCGCCGCCCGCGCGGGCCTGATCAAGGTGGGACGCGAGATGGAGCTCGGCGACACCGCGCTGTGGACACGGGTCAACGAGCTCGCCTCGCCGTGGGTGCTCGACGACCTGACCGAACTGGTGGGCGAGATCGGGGACAAGCTCGAGGTGGTCATGATCCCCAAGGTGGAGGGTCCCTGGGACATCCACTACGTCGACCGTCTGCTCGCCCAGCTCGAGGCCAAGGCGGGGCTGGAACGGCCGATCCTGATCCACGCGCTGCTCGAGACCGCCCAGGGCGTGGCCAACCTCGAGGACATCGCCTGCGCCAGCCCCCGCATCCAGGGGATGAGCTTCGGACCCGCCGACCTCGCGGCCTCACGCCGCATGAAGACCACCCGGGTCGGAGGCGGGCACCCCGGCTATCGCACGATCGCCGACCCCGATCCCGAGAACCCGGACGCGCCGCGTCCCAGCTACCAGCAGGACCCGTGGCACTACTCGATCGCGCGCATGGTCGACGCCTGCACCTCGGTCGGCGCGCTGCCCTTCTATGGCCCCTACGGCGACATCAAGGACGTGGAGGGCTGCGAGGCGCAGTTCCGAGCCGCCTTCCTGCTCGGGTGCGTGGGGGCATGGTCGCTGCACCCCGTGCAGATCGCGATCGCCAAGAAGGTCTTCTCGCCCGAACCATCCGAGGTGGCGTTCGCCAAATGTGTGATCGAGGCCATCCCCGACGGACGCGGCGTGCACATGCTCGACGGCAAGATGCAGGACGACGCCACCTGGAAGCAGTGCAAGGTGATGGTCAACCTCGCCGAAATGCTCGCCAAGAAGGATCCAGAGCTGGCCGAGGCCTACGGACTGATCGACACCCACGCCGATCAGCCAGCACCCGCAGCGGCGAGCGTCTGACGCCGGGTCGGCGCGGCGCGGCCTACCGGCTCAGGGGGAGAAGGGAAGCTCGACCGTGCGCGCGAGCCATGCGGCGCGGTCGGGCCCCGTCTTCAGATGGCGGCTGCGTTCCTCGTAGAACGCATACCACCACCAGATTCCCGCGCCCTCGATGCGGCTGCCCTGCGCGAGAGCGGATTCCAGGGCACTCGTGGCGTTCGCGATGTCCTCCACCTTCGGGTCGTGCCAGGGGTCGGGCGCGTAGGAGGGGATCACGGGGATGATGCTGGCGTGCGCAGAGGCGTTGGCGCTGTAGTAGGCCAGCCCCTGCTCGACCCATTCTTCATAGGCGGGGATGCTCTCGATTTCGCTGTCGTAGAAGGTCGGATCGACCTGGTCGACGAGCTCAGAGACCCGCCGCAGGTAGGAGGGCGACCAGGTCGAGAGCTCGGCGGGCGCGACCACCGACAGGCGCCCGTGGAAGCCCAGCCGGGCAAAGGCGGCGTCGAGCCCTTCGAGCAGTGCGAGAAAGCCCGGCCCGGTCGGGTAGGGCTCGATGTCCAGCTGCACTCCGGAGATCCCCGTCGCCAGCACCGATTCGACGGCGGCGGTCATGTTGGCCCTGGTCTGCGGCAGTTCGAGGTTCAGCCGCTTTCCCTTCGGCTGCCCGTTGAAGACGGCGGTGACCGTCATGCCGGTCCCGTGCGCGGCGTTGTAGGAGGCCGCAGCCGCCGCCCATACGCCGAGCATCTGCGTCTCGACCGCGGGCAGCTGCAGCGTCCCCTTCGCCTTGAACCGCGGCATCTGCAGCAACGCCTGGCCGATGTCGTATTCGTCGAGCCCGGCGAGGAAGCCTTCGACCTGCGCCTGCGTCCAGCTCGAATGGACGAGTTCGGTGGGCATGTAGGTCAGCGTGTCCGCCGGATTGGCGCGGGCGAGCGCCGAGCCCGGCGCCGCCAGCGCCAGGAGCGCGAGCAGCGAGAAGATCGCCGCCACGGCGCGTGTGGGCCGCAGCGCGCGAGCGCGGCCTGCCGGCGAGGATGAGCGGCGAAGTCGGCCCATGACCGCATGAACGGTAACGGGAAGCACGCGGGGGAGCACGCGGCATCCGCGGCGCGCCTGCGTATAGGCTTCCGCGCCGCATGAGATTCTTCGAGTACGAGGCCCGCGAGGTCGTAAAGCGCGCCGGCATCCCCGTGACCGACTACGGCTTCACGACCGACGCCGGCGAGGCGCGCGAGATCGCAGCGCGGATCGGCGGTCCGACGGTGATCAAGTCCCAGGTCTTGACCGGCGGGCGCATGAAGGCCGGCGGAGTCAAGTTCGCGAACACCCCCGAGGAGGCCGAGGCCCACGCCCGCGACATCCTGGCGCTCGAGATCAACGGCCACATGCCGCGCGGGGTGCTCGTCGATCCGAAGGCCGAGGTCGAGCAGGAGTACTACGCCGGCGTCGTCTGGGACGGCACGCGCAAGCAGCCCGTGATGATCTTCTCGCCCGTCGGCGGCATCGACATCGAGCAGGTCGCCGAGGAGCAGCCGGACAAGGTCGGGCGCCGGCACTTCTCCAACATCCTCCCCCTCTCGGACTTCCAGGCCAAGGAGGTGATCGCCTCCACCGGCGTCACCGGATCGGCGCTCAACAAGCTCGTCCCGATCGTGACCCGTCTCGCGCGGCTGTTCGTGGAGAACGACATGGTGCTCGCCGAGATCAACCCGCTGGGACGCCTCGCCGACGGCTCGTTCATGGCCCTCGACGCCCACATGGACATCGAGAACGAGGCCCGTGGCCGCCACAAGAAGCTGCTCGCCGACCTGGGTGTGGGCGATGAGGAGACCCGCCAGGCGCGCGAGGCCACGCCCTTCGAGCTCGCGGGCGAGGCGGTCGACTCCCAGGACCACCGCGGCGTTGCCGGCAACGTGACCGAGTTCGACGGCAACCTCGGCCTGGTCATCGGCGCGGGCGGCGGCTCGCTGACGCTGTTCGACGCCGTGCGCGCACACGGTGGCAGCCCGGCCAACTACTGCGAGATCGGTGGCAACCCGTCCGTGTCGAAGGCCTGCGGCCTGGCGAAGCTCGTGCTGCAGAAGCCCGGCGTGGACAAGATCGCGGTGATGATGTCGATCGTCTCCAATACGCGCGTGGACATCGTGGCCCGTGGCGTGATCAAAGCCTGCATCGAGCTCGGCTTCGACCCCGCCGAGAAGGTCGCGATCTTCCGCATCCCCGGCGCATGGGAGGAGGAGGGCTTCAAGATCCTCGAGAAGTACGGGGTCGACTACGCCGACCGCAGCGTCTCGCTCAACGAGGCAGCCAGACGCGCCGTCGAGAAGATCCAAGGAGCGCCCGCCTGATGTCAATCCTGATCGACGCCGAGACCACCTTCATCGTCCAGGGCATCACCGGCCGCGAGGCCGTCAACCTGACGCGCGAGTGTCTCGACTACGGCGCCGGCGCCAAGGTCGTGGGCGGGGTCACGCCGGGACGCCTCGGGCGCGACGTGCACGGCGTGCCCGTGTTCGACACCGTCGCCCAGGCCGTGGCACACCACGGCGGCTCGATCTACGGCTCGGTGGTGACCGTCCCCCCCGCCTTCACCAAGGACGCGGTCTTCGAGGCGATCGAGAACGGCATCGAGCTGATCGTGATCGTCACCGAGCGCATTCCGCGCCGGGACGTGGCCGAGATGGTCGAGCTGGCTACGCTGCGCGGCGCGCGCATCATCGGCCCCAACTGCCTCGGGATCATCGTGCCCGACGTGATCAAGATGGGCGGGATCGGTGGCCCCGCAAGAAACGCGGCCCAGGCGTACACCCCGGGGCCGATCGGCGTGATCTCGCGCTCCGGCGGGATGACCACGGAGATGTCCTCCACCCTCAGCGCCGCCGGGCTCGGGCAATCCACGGCCGTCTCGATCGGCGGCGACGCGATCATCGGATCGACCTACGCCGAGCTGATGCCCCTGTTCGAGGCCGACGAGCAGACGCAGGGGATCGTCATCTACACCGAGCCGGGCGGGCGAATGGAGGCCGAGCTGGCGCGGTGGGTGACCGAGAACAGCTCGCGCCTGCCGATCGTGGCGTTCATGGCGGGACGCTTCATGGACGAGATGCCCGGGATGAGCTTCGGCCACGCCGGCACGATCGTGGAAGGCAAGGAGGACACCGCCTCCGAGAAGATCACCCGTCTGGCACAGGCGGGAATCACCGTGGCCGAGCGGATCGAGGACATCCCCGAGATGATCCGGGCCAAGATCGCCGAGAGGAGCCCGGCATGAGGAAGGACGGGATCTTCATCGCCATCGAGGTCGAGGACCGGGCCGCGGCCGACACGGAGCTGGCGCGCCGGCTGACCGAGGCGTGCCCGGTCGACATCTACGCGCAAGGCGCCGACGGGACTCTCGAGATCGTGGAGAAGAACCTCGACGAGTGCGTGCTCTGCCGCCTGTGCCTGGACGCCGCAGCCGGCGCGGGCTCGGATACGGCGGTCAAGATCATCAAGCTCTACGACGACGGCTCCGTCCTGGCCTGAGTCGGCCTGCGGGCCGCTCGGGTTGGAGCGATAGGCCAGCGCTCTTCCCTCGCGCGCGGTGTGCGCCATGGTTATACACTCGCCGCAGAGCCGTGAACGAAAACTTCTCGCTGATAGTGATGTGCCTGTTTCTGTTGGGCTCGCTGGCGTTCCTGGCGCAGCAGCTCACCTCCTACCACTGACGCACTAGGCCGGCCGGTGCGTCTTGCGCGTGCGTTCGCGCTCCTGCTGGCGCTCGACCACGTTGACGATCAGGCGGATGAACTGCTCGGGCCCCGAGGCCTTGGCCTGGCCGTAGGTGAAGGCCTCGACCCAGTCGGCGACCTTGGCTTCACGCGCCATCACGTTGAAGAACTCGCGGCGCATGTCCACGCGCACGCGGGCATCGGCCGCCGGGCCCTTCGTGACCTTCAGGCCGGGCATCTCGAGGCGGAAGTGCTGGACGTCCCCCCTGCCCTTGAGCTCGACGCCGACCACCAGCTTGATCGGCTCGAGCGCAGGCACTTCGCCGATGAAGCGGCGGGTTGCAAGCTCGATCAGAGCCTTGGCGTCATCGGCCATATGGCAGGTTCTTCCCTTCCGGGGCGCGTAACGGCCCGTAGCTGTCTTGTCAGATCTTATGACGCTGCAGGAGCTTGCGGCCGATCACCATGCGCTGGATCTCCGAGGTGCCCTCGCCGATCAGCAGCAGCGGCGCGTCGCGGTAGAGGCGCTCGATCTCATACTCCTTCGAATAGCCGTAGCCGCCGTGTATGCGGAACGATTCTTCGACGCAGAAACGGCCGGCCTCGGAGGCGAACAGCTTGGCCATCCCCGCCTCCAGGTCCGAGCGCTCGCCGGCGTCCTTCAGGCGTGCGGCGCGCAGCGTCAAGAGGCGCGCCGCGTCCACCTGCGTGGCCATGTCGGCGAGCTTGAACTGGATCGCCTGGTGCTCGGCGATCGGCTTGCCGAATGTCCTGCGCTCCTGCGAGTAGCGCAGCCCGAGCTCGAGCGCCCGCTGGGCGATGCCCACGCCGCGCGCGGCCACGTTGACGCGGCCGACCTCGAGCGCGTCCATCATCTGAGGGAAGCCCTTGTTCAGCCCGGCGTCCTCGCCGCCGAGGATGTTCTCGGCCGGACAGCGGTAGCCATCGAAGACGAGCTCGGTGGACTCAACGCCCTTGTAGCCCATCTTTTTCAGCTGATCCGGCACCAACAGGCCGGCGTGGGCGCCGGTGTTCTCTTTGACGCCGCCCTCCTTCTCGGCGATGAAGCAGGTCATGCCCTTGTAGGCCTTCTCGGCGTTCGGGTCTGTCTTGACGAGCACGAACACGAGGTCCGAGCGCAGGCCGTTGGTGACCCACATCTTCTGGCCGTTGATCTCGTAGGCGCCGTCCTGCGTCTTCTTGGCCGCCGTTTTGATCGCCTGCACGTCGGAGCCGAGCTCGGGCTCAGAGAGGGAGAAGGCCGCGCGGATCTCGCCCGTGGACATCCGCGGCAGGTACTTCTGCTTCTGCTCCTCGTTGCCGAACTTCATCAACAGGTAGGAGCCGATGAAGTGCGTGTTGATCACGCCCGAGATCGAGATCCAGCCGCGCGAGAGCTCCTCCACGATCATCGCGTAGGTCGTGAGGTCGAGGCCCATCCCGCCGTACTCCTCGGGGATCGTCACCCCGAACAGCCCAAGCTCCTTCATCTGCTCGACGATCGGCCCCGGGAACTCGTCCTCGTGGTCGTAGTGCTCGGCGTTGGGCAGGATCTGCTCGTCGACGAACTGGTGCACCATCTCGGTGATCGCCTTCTGCTCATCGGTCTTCTCGGTGTACGGGGTGGCAGCTACGGCCATCTGATCAAGGCTCCAAGGTCGAATTAAGCGTGTTCAGGGAGAATACCGGCGTGAACTTCGCCCGCGACGTGGTCGATCAGGCGCCGGCGGGAGACCTCGCCCTGCTGGAGCTCTCGCGTGAGGGCGCGAGGCGCGAGTGGAGCTTCGCCGTGGTGGCCGATCGCTCCGCGCGGATGGCGGGGGCGCTGCGGGAGCACGGGGTCGGCCGGGGCGATGTGGTGATGACGCTGATCGGCAACCGCCCCGAGTGGGTGCTCACGATGCTGGCCTGCTTTCGCATCGGCGCAGTGGTGCTGCCGTGCACCGAGCAGCTCCGCGCCAAGGACCTGCGCCTGCGCCTCGCCGTGGCCGGACCCGCCCTGATCGTGGCCGACGAGCGCAATCGCCTCGAGCTGGAGGCGGCCGCGCCGACCCAGCCCGTCATCTACATCCCCGACGAGGCGCTGTTCGCCTCCGCACCCGCACCGGCCGTCGAGCTGGGCGAGCAGGACCCGTGCCTGATCACGTTCACCAGTGGCACCGCGGGTGAGCCCAAGGCGGTCGTCCACGCCCAGCGCTACCTCGACGGTCAGCGCGTCCAGGCCGGCTACTGGCTCGGAGCCCGCCGGGGAGATCTCGTGTGGTGCACCGCCGCCAGCGGCTGGTCGAAGTCCGCCCGCAACGTGTTCATCGCGCCCTGGCTGTCGGGCGCCGCGGCGCTCTTGCACGACGCGCGCTTCGACCCGCGCGAGCGCCTGGAGCTGCTGGAGCGCGAGCACGTGGACGTGCTGTGCATGGCCCCCACCGAGTACCGCGTGATCGCCAAGCGCGTGGCGCTGCGCCCGCTGGCTCATCTGCGCGGCGCGGTCGCGGCGGGCGAGGCGCTCAACCCAGAGGTCCTGCGCGCCTGGGAGCAGGCGACGGGCCTGCAGATTCGCGACGGCTACGGCCAGACCGAGACCGGCCAGCTGACCGGCATACCCCACGACGTCCCCGCCAGGCCAGGCTCGATGGGCAGGGCGCTCCCTGGGATGCGGCTGTCGGTCGTCGATGGCGAGCTGACCGTCGATCCCGCGAGCGTCCCCACGTTCTTCCTCGGCTATCTCGGCGAGCAGGTGCACCGCGACGCGAGCGGCGCCTGGAGCGCCGAGGACCGCCGCGCGGGGGGCCCGTGGAGGACCGGGGATCGGGTCAGCGAAGACGGCGAGGGCTGGCTCTACTTCGAGGGCCGCGAAGACGACGTGATCGTCTCGGCCGGCTACCGCATCGGCCCCTTCGAGGTCGAGTCGGCGCTCGTCGCCCACCCGGCCGTGGCCGAAGCAGCGGCGGTGGCCGCGCCGGATGAGGAGCGCGGTGCGGTCGTGCGCGCCGTGGTGGTGTTGCGCGAGGGCCTCGCCACCGCCTCGCCGGAGCTCGTGCGCGAGCTCCAGGAGCACGTCAAGAGCCAGACGGCCCCCTACAAGTACCCCCGCATCGTGGACTTCGCCGAGGAGCTGCCGAAGACCGCCTCGGGGAAGATCAAGCGGGCAGAGCTGCGCGCGGGCTGACCCGCCACGCGCCAGGCTGCGCGCGCGGCGGGTCTCCAGAGCCCGTCTCAGGCGGCCTGCGCCACCGGCTGGGCGGAGCCGACGCCTTCGGCGAGACGCCGCTCCTCCTCCTCGATGAGCTGGCCGACCGAGGCCGACGGCGGGCGCAGCACGACGAACGCGGCCACGATCCCGACGGCCACGCACACGGCCGCGACGAGGTAGGCGAGGTGGTAGCCGCCGGTCAGGGCCTGCGACAGCGTGTGCCCGCTGGCGCTCAACGCCCTGGCGTGGTCGGTGGCGATCGTGCCCAGCGAGGCCAGGCCGATCGCGCCGAACAGCTGCACCGAGACGTTGATGATCCCCGAGGCCAGGCCCGCGTCGCGCACGGGAGCGTCCGACATCCCGATCGTCAGCAGGGGCAGGAAGGAGGCGCCGGCCCCCAAGCCGAGCAGCAGGAAGGCGAAGAACAGCCCCGGGAAGTAGGCCGCGTGCAGCCCCTGTGCGGTGAGCAGCAACAGGCCCGCCACGATGCCGAGGAGGCCGACCGCGAGCAGGTTGAGCGGCCCGAAGCGCTGAGCCACCCGCGCAGAGACGCCCGCCGACATCACGCCGATCGAGATCGTCAGCGGCATGAACGCGAGGCCGGTGTCGATCGCGTTGTAGCCAAGCACCCGCTCGAGGTAGAGCGAGCCGAGGAAGAACGCCGAGAACATCCCGGTGATCAGCAGCCCCCGCACGAGGCTCGAGCCCATCAACATCCGCAGCCGCAGGATCCGCAGCGGCATGATCGGGTTGGCCAGGCGGCTCTCAAGCGCCAGGAAGGACACGAGCAGCGCCAGCGAGGCGCCGGCGGCGCCGAGCGTGCGAGCCGAGAGCAGGCCGAATTCACTGGACTTGACGATCGCGAAGGCGCCGATCATGGTCGCCAGGGTGATCAGGATCGAGCCGAGGACGTCGACCCCTCCCGCCAGCCCGATGCCCTCGTTCTCCTCGATCAGGCGTGAGCCGAGCAGCAGGGCGAGGACCCCGATCGGCACGTTGACGAAGAAGATCCAGTGCCAGTCCAGCGACTGCGTGAGCGCGCCACCCGCGAGCAGCCCGATCGAGCCGCCGCCGGCGGAGACGAATGCATAGACGCCCATCGCCCTGGCGCGGTCGGCCGCGCTCGTGAACTCGGTGACGATGATCGCCAGGATCACGCTCGAGGCGACCGCCCCGCCCACTCCCTGCAGCAGGCGCGCGCCGATCAGCATCGCCTGGCTGGAGGCCACTCCGCACAGGACCGATGCGGCCGTGAACATGACCAGGCCCGTCAGGAACACTTTCTTGCGCCCCACGAGATCGCCGAGCCTGCCCGCGAGCAGCAGAAAGCCTCCAAAGGTGATCAGGTAGCCGTTCATCACCCACGTGAGGTTGCCCTGGCTGAAGCTCAGGTCGTGCTGGATCGAGGGCAGCGCCACGTTGACGATGGTCGAGTCGAGAACCATCATCAGCTGACCGAGGCACAGCACCGCCAAGGCCAACCACCGCCGGCGGTCGCGTTTGCGCTCCGAGTCGCCTGTGGCGGCGTTGATCTGTGGTCTGGGAATGGCTCTTGTGACGCTCATGGTGCTCCTTCCGAGTTGCGCGAAGGGAACACCATAGCAAGGATCATCCCTGTTTCAAGTACTATCTATCTATACATGATGGTTGCTACACCGTGGTATAATCCGACGGCTATGAGCGATGAGAACTGTGTCTCCTGTCCCCCAGGATCGATGGTGCTGCTCACGCGCCTGGCAAAGCAGGTCTACCGGCGCAGCAACGAGGAGCTGCTGGGAATGCACATGCGCCTGCTGATGGCGCTCAGCTACCTGCGCGACCACGACGGCGCGCCCCAGCAGGAGCTCGCGGACGCGCTGTGCATGGACGCCAACAACGTGGTGCTCCTGCTCAACGAGCTCGAGGATCTCGGACACGTGGCGCGCCGGCGCGATCCCCAGGACCGCAGACGTCATCTGGTCGACATCACAGATCAGGGTCGCCGCGCCCTGGCGAGGGCCGAGCACGAACAGGAGAGCATCGAGGACGAGGTGCTCGCGCCGCTCGACCCCGAGGAGCGGGCCACCCTGTGGCGGCTGCTGTCACGCGCGCTCTACGGCGTCGAGCCCACCAAAGGCGAGGACTACAGCGCCACGACGGCGTCGATCTCGACGTAGGCGCCCTTCGGCAGCTGGGCCACGCCGACCGTGACCCTGGCCGGCGGCTGCTCGCCGAAGAAGGATCCGTACACCTCGTTGACCGCGGCGAACTCGCCGAGATCGGTCATGTAGATCGTCAGCCGCACAGCACGCTCGAGCGAGGTCGCAGCTGCGGCGCAGACCGCCTGCAGGTTCTCCAGGCAGTGGCCCGCCTGCTCGGCCGCGGTCTCGCCCACGAGCTCGCCGGTTGCCGGATCGAGCGGGATCTGACCCGAGCAGAACAGCAGTCCTCCGACCCGCACCGCGTGGCTGTAGGGCCCGATCGCCAGCGGCGCGCCCGTGGCATCGATGATCTCGCGCTCCTGGGCCATCGCGTGCAACCCTAGCGCCTGGTGGCGAATCCCAGGGCGGCGGCAGCTATTGTCGGAGGGGATGCGCAGGAGAGCTCCCACTTCCGTGCTGGTGGCTCTGCTACCGGTGCTGGCACTCCTGAGCTGCCCGGCCGCCTCGACGGCATCCAGCCTTCCCTTCGGTCCATGCGCCAAAGGCACCGTGTTCTCGTGCACGACCCTCGCCGTTCCGCTTGACCGAACGGAAAGGCTTCCCGGAACGATCTCGCTCAGCGTCGAGCGCCGCCTGGCGGGGAGCACCCCCAGCCGGGACGCGGTGGTGGCGCTGGCTGGCGGCCCGGGGCAGGCGGCGACCCCGCTGGCCGAATTCATCGCACAGGCGATCGCACCAGCCCTGAGCACGCGCGATCTGCTCGTGTTCGACCAGCGCGGCACGGGCGCGTCGGGGGCGCTCAGATGCGACGCGCTCACGAGCAACTCGCGCCTCAGCCTCGGCGAAGCGATGGAACGCTGCGCAGGTGAACTGGGCCCGGCGCGCGGCAGCTACACGACCAGTGAATCGGTCGCCGACATCGAGGCGCTGCGGCAGGCCGGCGGATACGAAAAGCTCGTGCTCTACGGAACCTCCTACGGCACCAAGGTCGCGCTCGAGTACGCCGAGCGCTACCCCCAGAACGTGGAGGCGCTCGTGCTCGACTCGACCGAGACCCCCGCCGGACCGGAAGCCTTCCGGGTGAGCACCTTCAAGGCGATGACACCGGCTCTGCTCGAACTGTGCAGCCACGGAGCGTGCAACGGCGTGACCACCTCGCCGGTCGCCGACGTCGCGCGGCTGGTGAATCGCCTGGATGTCAGGCGCCTGACGGGGGTCGTGTACGACCCGCAGGGCAAGCCGGTCAAGCTCTCACTCACCTCACCAGTGCTCTACAAGCTGCTGCTGGCGGGCGATCTGGACCCGGCGCTGCGCGCCGAGATGCCCGCAGCCGTGCATGCGGCGCTCGCCGGCGACCCGTCGCCCCTGCTGCGCATCGAGGCTCTGGGGGCCAGCGCGCCGTCGACTCGCCCCAACGAAGAAAGCAACACGGTCGATGAAGCCCTGTACTTCGCCACCTCCTGCGAGGAGACGCCGTTCCCGTGGGGGCGCACAGCGCCCGTGAGCACCCGTGAGAACGAAGTGGAAGCCGCGTTGAGCGCCGTTCCCGCATCGTCGTTCTATCCGTTCTCCCCAGCCTCCGGGCTGCTCTACGAAAGCATCCCCGCGTGCATATCCTGGCCGGACGCCGCTCCCGCGCCGCCCGCCGAAGCGCCGCTGCCCGACGTCCCCACGCTGATCCTCTCGGGCGGACAGGACCTGCGGACCCCGACCGAAAACGCCCGCACGGTCGCCAAGCTGATCCCCGATGCCCAGCTGCTGGTGGTTCCCTACACGGGGCACTCGGTCATCGGCAGCGACCTCAGCGAATGCTCGCACGTGGCGCTCGTGGCGTTCTTCGCCGCCACCCCCGTCGGCTCGTGCCGTTCGAGCGCAAACGACTTCGCGCCCACGCCGTCGGCTCCGCGTTCGCTCGCCAATGTGCCCTCGACCCCGGGCGTAGCGGGCGCCCCGGGGCGAACGCTCACGGCGGCCGTCGACTCGATCCGCGATCTCGAGCACGCGATCGTCCTGATCGGCATCAACGTCGGGGGGGTGCCCGTCGGCGCCCACTTCGGCGGCCTGCGCGGAGGTGACGTGAGGATCACCAAGACCACGGCCGTCCTCAGCCGCTACTCCTACATCCCAGGGGTGCAGATCAGCGGCACGATCTCGACCAGCCTGCTGCTCAGGTCGAAGGGGTCCACGGCCACCATCACCGTCTCGGGATCGGCTGCGGCCGCGGGCCAGCTGCGCGTCAGCAGCGCCCATCACTTCAGCGGGGTGCTCGGCGGCCATGCCTTCTCCGTGCACCTCACCGCCACGACCGCACGTGCGGCGCAGAGCCGGGGCGAAGGCGAATGGCCGGCGCCGAGCTCGTTCCCGCTGCCCGGGCTCGCTCGCCTGCGTTGACCAACGCGCTCGCTTCAGAGACCTCGCCGTACCTGCGCCAGCACGCCGAGAATCCCGTCGACTGGCTGCCCTGGGGTCCCGAGGCCTTCGCCCGCGCCCGCGCACAGGACAAGCCGGTGCTCGTCTCCATCGGCTACTCCGCCTGCCACTGGTGTCACGTGATGGCCCACGAGTCCTTCGAGGACCGGCGCACCGCGGAGCTGATGAACGAGAGCTTCGTCTGCGTGAAGGTCGACCGCGAGGAGCGCCCGGACGTGGACGCCATCTACATGGAGGCCGTCCAGGGCATGACCGGGCACGGCGGCTGGCCGTTGAACGTCTTTCTCACGCCCGAGCAGCATCCGTTCTACGGAGGCACCTACTTCCCGCCAGATCCGCGCCACGGCATGCCCGCATGGACGCAGGTGCTGCAGGCGATCGCCGAGGCGTGGGAGGCCAGCGGCGAGGAGATACGCGCCCAGGGCTCCGGCGTGGCCGAGCGGCTCTCGGGCGGCGCGCGCCTCGTCCCCTCCGCCGAGCCGCTCCAGGAGAGCGCGCTCGAGGAAGCCGTGAGAAGGCTGGGCGAGTCCTTCGATGCCCGCCACGGCGGCTTCGGAGGAGCGCCGAAGTTCCCACACGCCTCGGCCATCGAGTTCCTGCTCCTACGCGGCGAGCTGGAGATGGCTAGCAAGACGCTGCACGCGATGGCCTGCGGGGGGATCCACGATCAGCTCGGCGGTGGCTTCGCCCGCTACAGCGTCGATGCGACCTGGACGGTGCCCCACTTCGAGAAGATGCTCTACGACAACGCGCTGCTCGCCCGCGCCTATCTCCATGGCTGGCAGGCCACCGCCGATCCTGACCTGCGAACGGTCTGCGTGGACACGCTCGAGTGGGCCCTGCGGGAGATGCACGGCCCGGAGGGCGCCTTCTACAGCGCCCTTGACGCAGACTCCGAGGGAGTTGAGGGCCGCTTCTACGTGTGGACGCAGGCCCAGCTGCGCGAGCTCCTGGGCGAGGATGCCGACGCGGCGATCGCATGGCTGACGGTCACGCCGGAGGGCAACTTCCAGGACGGGTCGGGTGGGTCTGGATTCCCCGAGCCCGGGCTCAACGTGCTCCAGGAGCTGGGCCCACGACCCGAGCAGGCCGTGCGCGAGCGCATCCGCGAGACGCTTCTGCGGGCGCGCGAGGAGCGGACGCGCCCGCAGCTCGACGACAAGCGCCTGACGAGCTGGAACGCCCTGATGATCGCCGCGCTCGCCGACGCGGGTGCGGGTCTCTCAGAGCCGCGCTATCTCCAGGCGGCCGGCGCCTGCGCCGAGTTCCTGCTGAGCGAGATGCGTGACGAGCGCGGACGCCTGCTGCGCAGCTACAACGCCAGAGCGGCCAGGATCGATGCCTACCTCGAGGACCACGCCTTCCTGATCGAGGGGCTGATCGCACTGTTCGAAGCCACATGCGAGGAGCGGTGGTATCTGGAGGCGATCGGATTGGCCGACGAGATGATCGCCCGCTTCGCCGATCCCGAGCATGGCGGCTTCTTCTCCACGCCCGCCGACGGCGAAGCGCTGATAGCGCGGCGCAAGGACCTCGAGGACTCCCCCATCCCCGCGGGCGCCTCCAGCGCCGCGCTCGGCCTGCTGCGACTCGCACAGCTCAGCGGCTCGGAGGAGTACGAACGCCAGGCTGTGTCGGTGATGCGCCTCGTGTACGAGATCGCCCCACGCCACCCCGCCGCGTTCGCCCACCTGCTGCAGGCCATGCATTGGTACTTCGCGCCCGCCCGCCCGATCGCGTGCGCGATCCCCGGGAGGCCATCGACAGCTCCTCCAGCCGCAGCCCGACAGGGCGGAGGCTCCTAAAAGATCGACCTCGCTACAGGATCGACAGGTAGCGGTCGAGCTCCCACTGGGTGACCTGCACGCGGTAGTCGTCCCACTCCTGGCGCTTGATCTCGACGTAGCGGTTGAACATGTGCTCGCCGAGCGTGCGCAGCACCAGCTCGGACTCGGCGGTGATCTCGATCGCCTCGCCGAGGCTCTCCGGTAGCTGCTCGACGCCCAGGCGCCTGCGCTCCTCGCCTGAGAGGTGGTAGAGGTTCTTCTCCATCGGCTCGGGCAGCTCGTAGCCCTTCTCGATGCCCTCCAGCCCCGCCTGCAGCAGGGCCGCGAAGGTCAGGTAGGGGTTGCAGGCCGGATCCGGGCAGCGCAGCTCCATGCGCGTGGCCTGCTCCCTGCCGGGGTGATACATCGGCACGCGCACGAGCGCTGAGCGGTTGCGGCGGGACCAGGCCACGTACGTGGGCGCCTCGAAGCCGGGCACCAGGCGCTTGTAGGAGTTGACCCACTGGGCGAAGATCGAGCAGATCTCCCGCGCGTGCTTGAGCTGGCCGGCGATGAACGCCTTGCCGACATCCGAGAGGAAGTACTGGTCGTCGGGGTCGTAGAAGGCGTTCTTGCCGTCGCTGAAAAGCGACTGGTGCGTGTGCATCCCCGACCCGTTCTCGCCGAACAGCGGCTTGGGCATGAAGGTCGCGTGCCAGCCGTACTTCATCGCGTACTCCTTGACAGTGATCCGGTAGGTCATGCAGTCGTCGGCCATCTTCAGCGCGTCGGCGTAGCGCATGTCGATCTCGTGCTGGGAGGGCCCGACCTCGTGGTGGGTGTACTCCACGTGGATTCCCAGCTGCTCCATCGCGAGCACTGTCTCGCGACGCACGTCCGAGCCGGCGTCGAGCGTGGTCAGGTCGAAGTAGCCGCCTTCGTCGAGCACCTCCGTGGAGCGCGAGTCCTTGAACAGGAAGTACTCGAGCTCGGGGCCGACGTTGAACGTGTCGAAGCCCATCGCCTGCGCGCGCTGGATCGCGCAGCGCAGCACGTGGCGCGGATCCCCCTCATAGGGGGTGCGCTCGGGCGTGACCACGTCGCAGAACATCCGCCCCACGCCCTGCTCCTCCGGTCGCCACGGCAACACCGAGAAGGTGCTGGGATCGGGCATCGCGATCATGTCCGACTCCTCGATCGCGTTGAAGCCCGTGATCGAGGACCCGTCGAAGCCCATCCCGGCCTCGAACGCGTCGTCGAGCTCGGCCGCGTTGATCGAGAAGGACTTCAGCTGTCCCAGGATGTCGGTGAACCAGAAGCGGATGAAGCGGATGTCGCGCTCCTGTACGAGGGCCTTGACGTCCTCCGCGGTCTTCGGCTGGTCTGACATCCAGGCGGACCTTAACCGATGGGCCGCGCGGTCCGGTATCGACGGATGGCCAAAGCCGCGCGGTCTAGTGGCCGGCTACGGCCGCGACGAAGCTGGCCACGTCCTGCGCTTCCTTGCCCTGGTAGAGCAGGGCGGGCATCTGTCCGAGGCCACGCGCCCGTCCTTCGGCGATCGCGCTTTCCACGAGGGCCTTGCGTCCGGATGGGGTCGCGATGTCCACACCGACGCGGACGTCCAGGTTGGGGCCGACGCGCCCGACGGACCTGGTGGCGGCCAGCGTGTGGCAGACGGCGCACGACTTGGCGAACAGTTCGCGGCCCTTCTGCTGTTCGCTGTTGAGCTTCACCCCGCCGACGGCCACGCCGGCCTTGTGCTCGCCGTTGAACGCGAGCACGATCGCGGGGACGGCCAGCCCGAAGGCGAACAGGACCACGACCCCGAGCGTGATCAGACGGTTGCCGGTCCTGGATTCGGTGTGCAGAGACTCACGCGCGCCGCGGGCACCGCCGCGCATCGCCACGAAGAAGACCCCGAGGCCGAGAAGGATCCAGAAGATCAGGAACGCGATGAGCATGCGCGCGAGAAGATATCGGGTAGGGCAACAGAACGGTCCATCGACCGCGCCCCGAGCGTCGGAGCGCCGACGGGGCCATCCGACGGCGCCATGAGAGCTCTCACAGATTTAGCGGGGCAATAGGCACCGCGCTACTGTGGATGGGTAGGCAATCGCAAGGAAGTGCAAGCGTCGTGAACATCCTTCGCCGCATCTCGCTCGCCCGTCTCCTGCTCGTGTCCGGCCTGGTGGTCGTGATCGGCGTGTCCGCGACGGCGCTCGCCCTGGCCCTCGGCTCCGGGCCCAAGCCTCCGGCCAAGCCCCTGGCCCAGGCGGTGCAGGACGCGCTCAGCGGAGCGGGCGCAGAACCGGTCCAAGGGGTCAGCGCGAACATCAAGCTGACCAACCGCCTGCTCGAAGGGGCCAGCCTCGCGAGCGGCTCCGAACATGGCGGCGGCCTGACGTCGAGCCCGCTGGTGACCGGTGCCACCGGGAGGCTGTGGATCGCCAAGGACGGGCGCGCCCGCCTCGAGCTGCAGGCCGAAAAAGGCGACACGCAGGTGATCTATGACGGGCACACGGTCACGATCTACGACGCGGCCTCCAACACGGTCTACCGCTACACCCCGCCCGCGGCGGGGACGAGCACGACGACACCGAAGCCTGACAGCCACCAGGCGCCGAGCCTCGCGAAGATCGAAGAAGCGATCTCCCACATCGAGAAACACGCGACTCTCTCGGGCGCGACACCGGACAACGTTGCAGGCCAGGCCGCATACACGGTGCGTGTCTCGCCCAACGAAGGCGGCAGCCTGCTCGGTGGCGCCGAGCTGTCCTTCGACGCCGCAAACGGCGCCCCGCTGCGCGCAGCCATCTACTCCTCGACCACCTCCGCTCCCGTGATCGAACTGGCCGCCACGGAAGTCTCCTTTGGAGCGGTGCCCGACTCCGTGTTCCAGCTGACACCCCCCGCGGGCGCCAAGGTCGAAGAACTGACCCTCCCCTCCCAGAGCGCACACGGCAGCACGCACAAGCAGGCGGGCGCCACAGAGGAAAAGCCCAAGCTGACCGCGCACGGTCACGGCCTGTCCTCGATCGCCGTGCTCGAAGGCAAGACCAAGGCGGGCAGCAAGACCGGCGAAGCACTCGAAGGCCTGCCCAAGGTGAGCATCAACGGAGCCAGCGCAAGCGAGCTGCGCACGGAGCTCGGGACGCTGCTCACGTTCGAGCGCTCGGGCGTGCGCTACCTCTTGGCTGGCTCGGTCTCGCCGAGCGCGATCGAGGCGCTCGCCCGAGGCCTCTAGCGTGGTCGAGGAGGCGCCGCCGGTCAAGGCTCGCGGGCTGGTCAAGCGCTACGAGGAGGTACTCGCGGTCGACCACATCGACCTGAACGTCCGCGCCGGGGACGTATACGGCTTCCTCGGGCCCAACGGCGCCGGAAAGACGACCACGCTGCGCATGGCCCTTGGGCTGATCACGCCGAGCGAGGGCGTCGTCGAGCTGTTCGGCCGGGATCCGATGCGCGAGGGCGCCCGTGCCCTCGAGGGCGTGGCCGGTTTCGTGGAGGCGCCCCGCTTCTACCCCTACATGAGCGCCCGCAAGAACCTCGACCTGCTGGCGGCGCTGGACGGGGACGGCGCCTCCTCGCGCATCGAGGAGGTGCTCGAGATCGTGGAGCTGACCCCGCGCGCAAAGCACCGCGTGGGCGGCTATTCGCACGGGATGCGCCAGCGCCTGGGCATCGCGGCCGCGCTGCTGCGCCGTCCACGGCTGCTGATCCTCGACGAGCCCGCCACCGGCCTGGATCCGGCGGGAATGCGCGACATGCGGCTGCTGATCCGCCGCCTCGCCGGCGAGGGCATCACGGTGCTGCTCTCGAGCCACCAGCTGCCGGAGGTGCAGGATCTGTGCGACCGGGTCGCGATCGTGGACTCCGGCCGCGTGGTCTACGAGGGCGCGCTCAGCGAGCTTCGCCGCCAGGGTGGCGCGGGCTACAGGCTGCGCACCACCGACGACGAGCGCGCGCTCGCGATCGTGCGCGCCCAGGCGGGCATCGAGCATGCGATCACGGGCGCCCACGGACTCGGCTTCCAGGCACAGGAGAGCGACGTCGGCCCGCTGACGCTCGCCCTCGCCGGCGCCGGCATCGGGATTCTCGCCCTCACGCCCGAGCTGGCGACGCTCGAGGACCTCTTCTTCAGGCTCACAGAGAGCGACCACGCGGGGACGCCCCCCTCCGCCGGGCCAGACGCGAGCGCGCCCCCCACGGCGAGTGCGCCCGCGAGCGCTCCAGCGGTCGCAGCCGCTACGCAGGGGACGGTCGAGATCGGATGAGCGCCGTCGCCGCCTCTCCTCCGGCGGGTGTCCAGGCCAGGGCGCACCCGCGGCGCCCCTCGACGCTGACGGTGTGGCGCTGGGAGCTGCGCAAGCTCGCGGCGCAGAAGCGCACCTACCTGGGCTTCGTGCTCGCCTCGATCATGCCGGTGATCTTCGTGGTCGTCGAAAACATCCACCAGCGTGGCGGACACCGCGACAACATCTTCGCGGCGCAGATCACGCAGTCCGGTCTCGCCACCCCGGTCCTGATGCTGCTGTTCCTGTCGGTTTTCATGCTGCCGCTGGTCGCTTCGCTGGTGGCCGGCGACATCGTGGCCAACGAGGACGGCAACGGCACGCTGAAGACGATCCTCACGCGCTCGGTCGACCGCGGGCAGGTGTTCGCGGCCAAGGCGCTCGCCGCGATGACCTATGCGGTGGCCGCCGTGTTCCTGTCGGCGGCCGTCGCCACCGTCGCGGGGGTTGCCTCGTGGGGCTTCAACAGCATCCGGACCTTCTCGGGCACGATTGTCTCGGCGCCGGAAGGGCTGCTGCTCGTGTTTGCCGCCAACGCCTGCTATCTGATCCCGCTGCTGACCGTGACGAGCATCGGGGTGCTGCTCTCGACCGCCACCCGCAACAGCGCGGCCGCGGTGGTCGGCACGGTGGGATTCGTGATCATGCTGCTGATAGTCGGGCAGATCCCCGGCCTCGAAGGCATCCACCCGTATCTGCTCAACGAACAGTTCGAGAACTGGCACGGCCTGCTGCGCACTCCCACCGACTGGGCCCCGATCGCCCACTCGGCCTGGGTCTGCGCCCTCTACGCCGTCCCGGCGCTGCTGGGCGGCTATCTGGTCTTCCTGCGCCGAGACGTGGCCGGGGGCTAGCAGCGCAGGGCCGACCCTCCGGCCCAAGAGATGTGGCTCAGGAGACCTCGGCCGGAAGGTCCACGACGGACAGCTCGACGTCGCCCATCAGCCGTCGCGCCTCGCGCGGGTCGATCAGGCCGGCGCCGAAGCGGGCGGTGGACTCGGCGCCGCAGGCCACGCCGAAGCGCAGGCACTGGTCGGGCGCGCGACCTTCGTATCGGGCCGCGAGATACCCGGCGAGGAAGGCGTCGCCCGAGCCGCGCTTGGCGATCGGCTCGCGAGGATCGACCCGCGCGCGCTTCAGCTGGCGCTGACCGTCCACGAACACCTGCGCGTAGCAGCCATCGGGGAGCGTCATGATCGCTTCCTTGGGGCCGAGCGCCACGATCTCGCCGACGGCCAGCGAGCGCTCCTCCTCGTTTGCGAACTCGTGACCCACGAGCTCCTCGGCCTCGAGCACGTTGGGTGAGACGACGTCCGGCTCCGCCCGTACGGCCTGGCGCAGGGGCTCTCCGTCGGTGTCGATGACCGTGATCACGTCGAGTCGCTCGAGGTCGCGGACGAGCGAGGCGTAGATGTCGGCGTCCACGCCGCGGGGAAGGGAGCCGGCGAAGACCACGATCGCGGCTCCTCGGGCGAGGTAGAGCAGCTTGTCGCGGAACAGCTCGACCTCGCGCGCCGACACCGCGGGCCCGCGTTCGTTGATCTCGGTCTGTTCGCCGGTGGTGGGGTCGAGCACGGAGGTGTTCGTGCGCGACTCCTCGCGAATGCGGACGAAGTCGTTGAGGATCGACTCCTCGGTGAGCTGCTCGACGATGTGGGTGCCCGTGGCCCCGCCCGCGAACCCGGTGGCGATCACGGGCTGGCCGAGGGCCTTGAGGGTGCGCGCGATGTTGACGCCCTTGCCGCCGGCCATGGTCCGCTGGTCGACGGTGCGGTGACGGCGCCCGAGCCTGAAGTTCGGAACGGCGAGCGACTTGTCGATCGCCGCGTTGAGCGTGACCGTGATGATCATCGTGGCTCTGTACCCATCTTCCGGCGCGCCCGAACGGCTAACGGTGCCCTGGCGTGCACGACACACAGGCTAGCGGAACCCCTCCGCCGCGCATCACATCCAACTCCGGCCCCGTGGCCCCGGGGCCGGAGGCGCTACCCGGCTCTGACGATCCGATCGGAGAGCGTCCAGGCGGCCTCGCGCAGGCGCTCGGCCTCCGCCCGCGCCGCCGCCGCAGGCTCGCCGCCGGCCGTGCGATGGGCGCCTGCGATGCTGCGCGACGCCGTGACCAGGCCGCCGGCACGACCGGGCTCGAAGGCGGGAGCGAGATCCTCGATCCGCCCGCCCTGGGCGCCCACCCCGGGCAGCAGGAAGGTGGCCGAGCTCATCAGCTCCCGGGCCCGACCGAGGTGCGCGGGCACGGTGGCTCCGACGACCGCCCCCACGTCGCTCAGGCCCTGCTCCCCCACGTTCGCGCGCCCTAGCTCGTCCACCATCTCTGCGATCCGCTCCCACAGCGTCCCGGAGCCGGCGAGCTCGAGATCCTCGAAGTCGGAAGCTCCGGGGTTCGAGGTGCGCACGAGCACCAGCACCCCGGCCCCCGTCTGGCGGGCGGCGCGCACGAACGGCTCGATCGCATCGGCCCCCATCAGCGGGTTGACCGTGACCATGTCCGCGCCCAGTCCCTGCACGTGCCCGTACGGCGTCTCGATCCCGGCGAACAGCGCGCTCGCATAGGCGCCCGCTGTCACGTCGATGTCACCGCGCTTGCCGTCCGCGATCACCAGCAGACCCGCCTGCTGCGCGTGCGCGATCACCTCCGCGAGGGTGGCCCATCCCGCCGCCCCGAGCACCTCGAAGCGCGCGAGCTGGGGCTTGATCGCCACGCAGGCGTGGGCCGTGGCGTCGATCAGCGAGCGACAGTGCTCGAGCACCGCGCGGCCGGCGGCCTCCCGCGGCGTGAGCCCGTCCGGGATCTCCTCAGCGCCGGTCCACAGGTCGGCCGGGTCGGGGTCGAGCCCGAGCACGAGTTGCGACTCGCGCTCCGCGACGCGCGCGGCCAGGGTGTCGCCGAAGGGCCGCGCAGCCGTCAGCGACCCTTCACCGCGCTCTTCAGGCCACTGCCGGCCGTGAACCGGGGCACGCGCGAGGCGGCGATCTGGATGCGCTCGCCCGTACGGGGGTTCACCCCGGCGCGCGCGCCGCGCTCGCTCACGTGGAACTTGCCGAACCCGGACACCGTCACCTCGCTGCCTCGGCGCAGCGCGTCCTCGACAGTGGCGAGCACCGCGTCCACCGCCCGTGCGGCATCCTGCTTGGTCAGGTCGGCGCGATCTGCCACCTGGTCAACCAGCTCGGACTTCGTCACTTCGCCCTCCTCGTTCGTGAAACCGTTGCGCCGAAGCTAACACCGCGTGCGGACGGGCGCATCCGCCACAATGAAGCCATGGCCATCACCCGCATCGCGTGGATCGTGACCGTGCTCGTGGCGCTCCTGACCGCCGCGCTGCTGCTCATCTCAGGCTACACCGGCTACGCCGGCCTGGGGGTGGCCGTGGCCGCCTCGGCCGCCATCAACCTGCTGTAGAGGGCGAGCGGGGGACCAAGCGCCTCACGCCGCGCCCGGGGACGCCGGCGCGCCGCGCGCCTGCAGCCAGGCGAGCAACGCCCGCACGGCCCGCCCCCGGTGGCTGATGGCGTCCTTCTGCCCGTCCGAGAGCTCCGCCATCGTCATGCCTGCAGGACCGTCGTCGGGGAGGAACGCGGGGTCATACCCGAAGCCGTGCTCACCCCGGGGCTCGTGCGCCAGACGTCCGGCGCAGCGACCCTCGAACAGCTGCTCCACCTCGCGCGCGGGGTCGACGTAGGCGAGCGCGCAGACGTACTCCAAGGGGCTTCCGGCGGGCGCCTCGCGCAGCAGCTTGGCGAGGTTCTCGCCGTCGCTCGCGTGCTCGCCGGCGTAGCGCGCCGAGCGCACCCCGGGCGCGCCCCCCAGGGCGGCGGCCGCGATGCCCGAGTCGTCGGCGATGCTCACCCTGCCGGTGCTTCGAGCGGCCGCCCTGGCCTTGCCGAGCGCGTTCTCGGCGAACGTCTGTCCGCTCTCCGGCGGAAGCTCCACGTCGTCGCCCAGCACGTCCACCCCCCAGTCCCCGGCCGCCGCGGCGCCGAGCAGCCGCTCGAACTCCCGCCGCTTGTGCTCGTTGTGCGTGGCCAGCAGCAGCCTCAACCGCGCCCAGCCTCGGCGATGGTCTGTTCCTGCAGCGAGCGAAGCTGCTCGATGCCGGCCCCGGCCAGGGCGAGCAGCTCGTCGAGGTGGGCTCGGGAGAGCGGCGTGCGCTCGGCCGTCGCCTGAACCTCCACGAGGCCGCCGTCGCCCGTCATGACCACGTTGGCGTCGACCTCGGCCGTGGAGTCCTCGGGGTAGTCGAGGTCGAGCATGGCCACGCCCTCGATCATGCCGCAGGAGACAGCGGCCACCGATCCGCTCAGCGGCGAGCGCTCGAGCAGCCCCGAGGACCGAAGCGAGTCGCAGGCGAGCGCCAGCGCCACATAGGCGCCGGTGATCGAGGCGCAGCGCGTCCCGCCGTCGGCCTGCAGCACGTCGCAGTCGAGGTAGATCGTGCGTTCGCCGAGCGCCTCGAAGTCGACCACCCCGCGCAGCGAACGACCGATCAGTCGCTGGATCTCGACCGTCCTTCCGTCCTGGCGCCCGCGGGTGGCGTCGCGCTGCTTGCGCTCGCCGGTGGAGGCGGGGAGCATCCCGTACTCGGCCGTCACCCAGCCGCGTCCCTTGCCGGACATCCAGCGCGGAACGCTCTCCTGCGCGGAGGCCGTGCAGATGACGCGGGTCTCGCCGACCGAGATCAGCGCCGAGCCGGTGGCCGTGCGCATGAAGCCGGGCTCGATCTCCGTCGGGCGCATCTGATCCGGGCTGCGCCCGTAGCTGCGCGTGGGGGTGGAGCTCATGCGACCATCATTCCAGAGCGCTACCGTCGGGGGGCCTTGCGCGCGCTGGTGGTCTCCAACATGCTTCCCGACGCCCCCCACCCCGAGCGCGGGAGCTTCGTCCGCGATCAGGTCTCGGCGCTGCGCGGTCTCGAGGACGTGGAGGTGGAGCTGTTCGAGTTTCCGCCCGGCCCGCGCGCGCTCGCGGGCGCCGCGCTCGAGCTCCGCCGCCGCTACGGCGGCCCATCCACGTTCTCCCGCCGTCCCTCCTCGCCGCCGCTGGACGTCGTGCACGCCCACTTCGGCCTGACCGCCTGGGCGACGCTGGGCGTCGCTGCGCGCGTGCGCGGGCTGACCGTGCACGGAACCGATCTGAGCCACCCGCGCACCCGCCTGGCGACGGCCGCGGTGCTGCCGGCGATCGACCTGCTGGGCGCCGTCTCCGCCTCGCTCGTATCCGAGCTCCCGGGCGCCGCGGCGCGCCGGCGCGCCCGCGTGCTTCCCTGCGGGGTGGATCTCGCGCGCTTCGGCGTGATGCCGCGCGCACGGGCCCGCGGCGAGCTGGGACTCGACCCCGACCGGCCCTGCCTGCTGTTCGCGGCCGACCCCGCCCGCCCGGAGAAGGGCTACGAGCGCGCCGCGGCGCTCGCGCGCGATGCGGGCGTCGAGCTGCTCGCGCTCGGGGGCGTCCAGCCGGCCCGCGTGCCGCTGTGGATCAACGCCGCGAACGCCGTGCTGGTGCCCTCCGAGCGCGAGGGCTTCGGCCTGGCCGTGCTCGAGGCGCTCGCCTGCGACGTGCCGGTGCTGGCCACGCCGGTGGGAATCCATCGCGAGGCCCTCGCGGATGTGCCCGGCACGCTGTGCGCGCCGTTCGAGATCGCGGGCTGGCGCGCCGCGCTCGAGCCGCACCTCGCCGCCCGCGATCCGCGCGTGACCGGACGCGCGAGCGCCATGCGCTTCTCCGCCGAGGCGATGGCCGAGCGCGTCCGGGACGCCTGGTCACAGACGCTGGAGCAGTCCGGGCAACGGTCCGGATAGCATGGATCCAGCGTGAATCAGATATCTGGCACGACTCCAACGGACGCCTCCACGCAGGCGCAGGGCGACAGTCAGGCCGCATACCCGGCGGGCCCTGGCGAGCGATCGCAGATCGGCGAGCCCGGCTTCGGCTCGCGCGGGCGTGCCCGTCGCAGGGCCCGGTTCCTGCGCAAGGCACGCGAGCTCGCCTATCGCGACCTCGGCGGGCTGGTCTTCAACCTGCATCGCTTCGGGCAGCGAAACGACGCGCTCGTGCTCGCCAAGCTGACGACGCTCGGTCACATCGACACCGAGCTGCGCAGCATCGAGGCGGCGCTCGGAGAGCGCGAGCCCGTGACCGTCCTGCGCGAGGCCGGCATCACCGCCTGTCCCCGCTGCGCGGCCATTCACAGCAGCGAAGACCGCTTCTGCCCCAACTGCGGGCTCTCGATGAGCCGCCACGTCGACCTGCCGGTCGCCGGCGCGGCGGCTGTGCCCGCGCCAGCCGCGGGTGCGACGCCGATCCCCGAGCCCGCTGCCCCGGGCCCACCCGCAGAGCCGACGGCCGCCGCAGCCGCTCCGCCCGCCGCAGACGCTGCGGCCTCGCCGCCCCCCGCAGCGCCGCCCCCGGTCGAGGACGCCCACACGCCCGTGCCGGCTCACCAGCCGATCTCGCCGCCCTCTGCGGGGCGCTCGCCGACACCGCCGGCGGACAGCGATGAAGCCACCGAGATCATCCGCCCGGGAGCGCCCGGCTCGTGAGCGCGGCGACGTCCTCGCCCGCGGGCACGGCCAGCGAGAGCACTGTTCCGCCGCCGCCCGCGAGCACCCTGGGCGGCGAGGCCTGCCCGTTGTGCGGCAGCCCGCTCCATCCCGAGCAGGAGTGGTGCCTCAGCTGCGGCGCGGCCGCCCGCACCCGCCTCGCCGCGTCTCCCAACTGGAAGGCGCCGCTGGTGGCCGCCGTGGTCGTGGTCGTGCTCTCGCTGGGCGTTCTCGCTGCCGCCCTGGTCAAGCTGGCGGGCGACACGGGACCCGCGCCGCCGGTCAGCACGAAGACCATCACGACCGCCGCGGCCACGGTCGCGCCGGCGGCCACGAGCACCACCCCGACGCTCCCCTCGCAGAGCACGCCCGGAGCGGCCACCACTCCGGGGACGAGCACGGGCACAGGCGCCGCGGGGGGCGTCGGCGCTCCAGGGGCATCGACGACGACCACGCCCGCCACCGCCGGGACCGGCTCCAAACGGGCCAACGCCAAAGCGCTCGAACTCCTGCGCAAAGCTGGCCTGCTACCGAAGAAGTAGCCTCGATCCCCGCGCCAGATACGGTTCCCCCGATGCCTCTCCCCTCGTCGAGGACGCATGGGGCCGACGTCGCAGTGGTGGGCGCGGGGGCGGCCGGGCTGTATGCGGCGCTGTGCGCTGCACGCGAGCGGGCCAGGGTCGTGCTGATATCGGCCACACCCCTGGCTCAGACCGCCAGCTACTGGGCGCAGGGCGGACTCGCCGCGGCGCTGGCCGCCGACGACAGCTTCGAGCTCCACCTTCGCGATACCGAGACCGCCGGACGAGCCCTGGTCAGGCGCTCGGCCGCCGAGATCCTCGTGCGGGAGGCGCCGGACTGCGTTCGCGACCTCCAGGCGCTCGGAGTGCGCTTCGATGCCGATCGCTTCGGACAGCTCGCGCTCGGCCTCGAGGGTGGGCATTCGGTCAGGCGCGTGGTGCATGCGGGGGGCAGCGCGACGGGTCGGCGCGTGGTGCGCCAGCTGTCTGCGCTCGTGGCCGAAGAGCCCCTCATCAGCGTGCTCGAGGGCGCCCGCGCGCAGGCGCTGTGGCGCTCTGAGGATCGCTGTCGCGGGCTCATCTGCGACGACGGGCGCGTGATCGGGGCGCGCGCCGTCGTGATTGCGACGGGCGGGGCGGCGGCGCTGTGGGCGCGAACCACCAACCCGCCCGGCTCCCAGGGGCTCGGCATGCTGCTCGCCCACGCGGCCGGGGCGGCGCTCGCCGACCTCGAGCTGCTGCAGTTCCATCCCACGGCCGTGATCGGCGTCCGCGGGCGCGAGGGCTTCCTGGTGACCGAGGCGATCCGGGGCGAGGGCGCAACCCTGCACGACGCCACAGGGGAGCGGTTCGTCGACGAGCTCGCCCCACGCGACGAGGTCTCGCGGGCGATCCAGGCACGTCTGCAGGAGACCGGCGCGCGCTCGGTCGGCCTGGACATGCGCGCGATCGACCCGGCCCATTTCCCGAACGTCGTGGCGGCGTTGCGCGACGCCGGCCTCGATCCGGCGCGCGAGCTGATCCCGGTGGCGCCGGCGGCCCATTACATGATGGGCGGGATCGTCACCGACCTCGATGCGCGCTCAACCGTCCAAGGTCTCTACGCGGTCGGGGAGGCCTCGTGCACGGGGTTGCATGGTGCCAATCGGCTTGCCTCCAACTCGCTCAGCGAGTGCTTCGTCTTCGCCCGCAGGTCGGTGACAGACGCGCTCTCGCGCCCTCGGATACGGACGGCGCCGCCAACCCCGGGCGAGATCGAGGCCCTGAGCGAGCTGCCCGCCCCGGCGCGTGCCGACGCGGCCACCCGAGAGGCGCTGTGGCGGGACGCGGGGATCGTGCGTTCGCGCGAGGGGCTGAGCAGGCTGCTCAAAGCCCCCCACCTGCTGGCGCGTCTGATCGCACGCTGCGCGCTCGAGCGCACCGAGAGCCGCGGCGCGCACCTGCGCATAGAACATCCAGACCGTGACCCCTCGCTCGACCATCGCCACGTGATCGTCGAGGACGCGGAATCGATCTCCTGGCAGACCTGGAGCTGAGCGCCGTCCAGGCGATTGCGCCCGCGAACGATCGGCGCGGGGCATGGAGTTCATAAGAAAACCGACTCGTGATCTTTATCTCGATCTTTTGTGGTCGTGCTTGTGTTGTGGGTGATGCAAGGTCTTTGGGGTGTCGGAGTCTCTGAGGATGGCGGGTGTGCTCCCAAACCACAGATCCAGCAACAGAGGGTGAGGAGCATCACCATGTACCAGTTCAGTCGGGCTATCTATCGGGAGCTCGCTCCCGAGATCCTGGAGCCGCCGAGGGGAGCTCCGGCCACCAGCAACCAGACCGCGGTCCTGCGCGCGTGCGAGGACGTGATCACGCGCCTGGCCACCGACCGCCACTACTTCGCGCGGCCTGCGCGCACGCTGTTCTGCGACATCCGCAGCTACTTCCCGATGTGGGCGCAGGGCCATGTGCACAATGTCGTCACGACCTACGTGACCTACGCGCAGCAGTTCCTGATCGCAAACCCCCACGAGGGCTACACCTCTATGAGCGGCGCGCCGCCGCAGTGCCGCGCGACGACTCGCAAGGGCTCGGCATGCCAGCGGACCCCGCTGCCCCACAACGGCTACTGCCCCTCCCATCAGCATCTCGCGGACACCGAGGATCGAGAGCTCGTAGCGGCCTGATCGACCGGCGGTCTCGGGAGACGATCGCCGGTGAGCCTGCCGTAGTCTGAGCCGATGCTCCTCGGCGTGGATGTCGGCGGGACGTTCACGGACGCCGTGCTCGTGGGCGAGGACGGCGCCGTGCACACGGGCAAGGTCCCCTCGACGCCGTCCCGCGAGTCCGAGGGAGTGCTCGCCGCCGTGCGGCTGGTCCTCGCCCGTGCCGGCGCCCGACCACAGGACGTGACGCGCTTCTCCCACGGGATGACGGTGGCCACGAACGCCCTGCTCGAGGGTCGCACCGCCCGCACCGCTCTGATCGCCACGGCGGGCTTCACCGACGTGCTCGAGCTCGCCCGCCAGGCTCGCGCGCGCCTGTACCGGCTGTGCGCCGCGGCGCCCGAGCCGCTGGTCCCCGCCGAGCTGCGCTTCGCGGCGCATGAGCGGATCAGCCCCGACGGGCCGCTGCAGGCGCTCGACCCCGCCGCGGCACGCGCGCTGGTGGGAGAGATCGCCCGCGCCGAGCCGCAGGCCGTGGCCGTCTCGCTGCTGCACTCCTACGCCGACCCGAGCCACGAGCGGCTCCTGGGCGAGATCCTCGCCGAGCTGCTCCCGGGTGTTCACGTCTCGCTCTCCAGCGAGCTCGTGGGAACGTTCCGCGAGTACGAGCGCACGGCCACGACGGTGCTCGACGCGGCCCTCTCGCCGCTGCTCGCCGACTACCTGGGGGACCTCGGCCGCCAGACCGCGGCGATCGGGCTGGCCGAGCCGCAGGTCATGCAGTCCTCGGGCGGGCTCACCGACGCCGCGCAGGCCGGGGCGCACGCGGCGTTGACGGTGCTCTCCGGTCCGGCCGGCGGCGTCGGCGGAGCGCTGCTGCTGGCCGAGCTGGCGCAGGAGCCGCAGGTGCTCTGCTTCGACATGGGCGGAACCTCCTGCGATGTGTGCCTGATCGATGACCTGCACGTGCCCGAGACCGCCGAGCGCGTGATCGCGGGACGCCCGCTGTCGCTGCCGGCGCTCGACATCCACACGGTGGGCGCGGGCGGAGGTTCGATCGCCTGGCGCGACGCCGGGGGCGCGCTGCGTGTCGGACCGGCCTCGGCGGGAGCCGCCCCGGGACCCGCCTGCTACGGCCATGGCGGCGTCGCGCCGACCGTGACCGACGCCAACCTGATCCTGGGGCGACTGCTCGAGGACTCTCCGCTGGCCGGTGGGCTGAAGCTCAACCGGCCGGCCGCCGAGCAGGCGGTCTCACGCCTCGCCCGGGAGCTCGACCTCGACCTGATGGCCTGCGCCGAGGGGATCGTGCGGGTGGCCGAGGCCGAGATGCTGGGCGCGCTGCGGCTGATGACGGTCGAGCGCGGGATCGACCCGCGCGGGTTCGCCCTGATGCCCTTCGGCGGGGCCGGGCCGCTGCACGCGGCGGCGCTGGCCCGCGAGCTGGGCATCTCGCGCGTGCTGTGCCCCCGCGCGTCGGGGGTGCTGTGCGCGCTCGGGCTGGCCGCCGCCGCACCGCGCCGCGATGTCGCGCGGACGGTGATCCTCACTGGCGAGGCGCTGTCGGCCGAGCGCCTGCGAGACGAGCGCGCCGCGCTGATCTCCGAGGCGCTCAAGGCGCTTCCGGGCTCACCTGCGCTCGTGCGGGTTCGCCACGAGCTCCGCTACGGCGGCCAGGCCTTCGAGCTGCCCGTAGAGGAGTCACTCGATCCATCCGGGCCGGCGGCGTGGCTGGATCCCGAGCAGCTGCGGAGCGCCTTCGCGCGCGCCCACGAGCAGCGCTATGGCTATCACGACGAGACGGCACAGGTGGAGCTGGTGAACATGCGGGTGTCCGCCTGGGGTGAAGCGCCCGCGCTACGCCCGCGAGCCGCGTCCGCAACCGTGGCGGCGACCGAGACGCGCCCGGTCGTGTTCGCCGGCGAGCCCGTGCCAGCCGCGGTCCTGCGCGGCGAGCCGGCGCCGGGGACGCAGCTGGCGGGCCCGGCGCTGTGTGCGCTGCCCGACGCCACCCTGCTGATCCCGCCGGGCTGGTCGGGAGAGGTGGACGCCCACGGCACCGTCCACCTGCGCGACGGGAAGGCGGCCTAGAGCGATGCTCGACGCGATCGAGCTCCAGGTGCTCACGGGCGCGCTGCGCTCGGCCTGCCAGGAGATGGGCGTCGTGCTGATCCGCTCGGCGCACTCGTCGAACATCAAGGAGCGCCGCGACGCCTCCACAGCGCTGTTCGACTCAGACGGGCAGATGATCATGCAGGCCGAGCACATACCGGTGCACCTCGGGGCGATGCCGGCCGCGGTGGCAGCGGTGCTCGACGAGGATCACAGCGCGGGCGCCTCGTGGATCCTCAACGATCCCTTCGCCGGCGGGACCCATCTTCCTGACATCACCGTGATCAGCCCGGTGTTCGCGTCCGCTCGTCAGCTGATCGGCTTCGCGGCCAGCCGCGCGCACCACGCGGACGTGGGCGCCAGGCTGCCGGGCTCGATGCCGGCCGACAGCCACAGCCTCGAGGAGGAGGGCGTGGTGATCTCGCCGCGTCCGCTGGACGAGGCCACGATCGAGGAGCTGGCCGGGCGGATGCGCCAGCCGGAGGAGCGGCGCGCCGACCTGCGCGCCCAGCTCGCCGCCAACCGAACCGGCGCGCTGCGCCTGGCTGCGCTGGCCGAGCGGCTGGGGGCGGCTCGCCTGCGCGAGGCCACCGACGCGGTGCTCGACTACTCCGAGCGGCGCACGCGTGCGTGCCTGGCTGCGCTGGCGGACGGAGAGCGCCACTGCGAGGACGTGCTCGAGGCGCCGGCCGGCGATCTCGCCCTGCGCGTGCGCGCGGAGGTGGTCGGGGAGCGGCTGATCCTCGACTTCAGCGGAAGCGCGGCCCAGCACGAGGGCAACCTCAACTGCCCGCTGGCGGTCACCCGCTCGGCCTGCCTGTTCGCCGTGCGGGTGCTCACGGATCCCGACATCCCGCCGACGGCCGGCGCCTACCGTCCGATCGAGGTGCGCGCGCCGTCCGGGAGCATCCTCAACGCGCTGCCCGGCGCGGCGGTGGCGGCCGGCAACGTGGAGACCTCCTCGCGTGTGGCCGACCTCGTGCTGAGCGCCTTCGGGTACGCTCAGGGTCAGGGCACCATGAACAACCTGACGCTCGGAAACGCGGACTTCTCCTACTACGAGACGCTCGGAGGTGGCCAGGGGGCGTGCGCCGACGCCGACGGGCCGAGCGGGGTGCACGTGGCGATGAGCAACACGCTCAACACCCCGATCGAGGCGCTCGAGCGCGAATTCCCGCTGCGAGTAGTCGAGTACGCGCTGCGCCGCGGCTCGGGTGGCGAGGGACGCCACCGCGGCGGCGATGGCGTGGTGCGCGAGCTCGAAGCGCTGTCGGAGATGACCTTCTCGCTGATCGCCGAGCGCCGCCGCCACCGCCCGCGCGGCGCCGCCGGAGGCGCGGACGGCGCTGCGGGGCGCGACCTCATCGACGGGCAGCTCGTGCCCGGCAAGCTCACAGGTCGCCTGCTCGCCGGCCAGCGACTACGCATCGAAACGCCGGGTGGAGGAGGATTTGGGCATGCCCCCCGGTGAGCATCCGAAGCTCGAACGTATCGGCTTCCTCGGCCTCGGCATCATGGGCTCGCGCATGGCCGCCAACGTCGCCCGCGCCGGCTACGCGCTGAGCGTATGGACCCACACGCCCGGCAAGGCCGAGCGCTGGGCGGCCGAGCACGGCGCCACGGCGGAGCCCACACCGGCCGCGGTGGCGCAGGCGAGCGACATCGTGGTGAGCATGGTCGTCGACGGAGCCCAGGTCGCCTCCGTCCTGACAGGTGAGGGCGGCGTGATCGAATCCGCCCGGCCGGGCCTTCTGTGCGTCGACATGTCCACGATCGCGCCGCCGGATACGCGGCGGATCGGCGCGGCGCTGGGCGAGCGCGGCGTGAGCATGCTCGACGCCCCCGTGACCGGCTCCTCCCCGCGAGCCGAGGATGGCTCCCTGACGATCATGGTCGGAGGCGAGCAGGGCGATTACGAGCGTGCCCTGCCGCTGCTGGAGACGATGGGCGAGCTGATCCGCTACGTGGGAGAACTGGGGAAGGGCGAGACGCTCAAGCTGATCAACAATGCCCTGGGCGCGGCCAACGCGGCGGCGGTGGCGGAGGCGCTGCTCTTGGCGCGGGCCACGGGGATCGACCTCGACGCCCTCGTGGAGATCGTCTCGGGCGGCTCCGGCGCCTCAACTCAGCTGACTCTCAAGTCGAGGGCGATGCGCGAGCACGACTACTCGACGCTGTTCAAGACCGCACACATGCTCAAGGACGTGCGGTTGTGCCTCGAGGAGGCTCAGACAGCCGGGGTTCCGTTCGCCTCGGCCGCCCACGCGCGCGATCTCCTGACAGCAACGATGGGCCGAGGCCATGGCGAGGAGGACTACGCGGCGATCATCGAGGCCGCCGAGGGCCTCGCCGGGCGACGCCTGTAGCCGCTCAGAGCCGGCGTCCCAAGCGCTGCTGAGCTGCGCCGAGAGCGCTGGAAACACGCCTCGTAACACGTTTGTCACCGTGGATGCTCGCAAAAAAACCCCTCATTTGCAGGCGATTTGGGATTTTCGCTCAGGTTTCGTATCTTTAAGGAGTCGGCCGCGTTCCTCTTCGCAGTGACGTTGGCTGTGTAGCCAAGACGTTCTCTCGTCGTTCCGTTTGTCTTATTTTATGCCAATTGCTTTCAAAGAATGGGCTGTCACCGTCCGTGCGCTAGCGGAAGGGGAGCAGCTCCTAACCCTCCGCAAGGGCGTTCTGCCACAGGGAGAGAAGCCATTCAGGCTCGCCCACGAGCGCTTCTTCCTGTACCCCACGTTCGACCACCAGCCGGGCGACCTGGTTCGCGAGTCCCACCAGCCCGAGCTGCGGCGCGCGCTCGAGGAGGGCGTGTGGAGCGACGGCGAGCCCCCGCTGCACAGCTTCGTCTCGGGCGCCCCGTTGCAACAGCCCGACCGCGTGCGCATCCGCGCGTGGGCCGAAGTCACGGATCACTTCACGGTCGTGGACCCCCGCTGCGTGGACGCGCTCTCGCCGTTCTACGTGTGGACTCCCGACTACGCCGAAAAGCGCCTCGGCTGGCGTGGACGCCAGCCCCTGCACGTCCTGCTCCTGCGCACCTACCGCATCCCGCGCCCGGTCACGGTGAAGGTCAAGGACGAGTACATGGGCCCCAACGCGTGGGTGGAGCTCCAGCGCGAACTGCCGTTCGAGGGCACGCCCGTGCTCTCGGATGCCGAGTTCGAGCGCGCTTCCGAGGAGATCCGCTCGATCACCTCCGAAGCCACCGGCCAGCCGGTCCTCGTCTAGAGCTGGCGCTACCCGGCGGGCGGCGCAGCTTCCGGGGGCCGCTCCCAGGAGAGCGCTTCGCGAGCAGCCTCGGCCCCGGACTCCGGGACGAGCACGTCGCGCGGCCCGGCCGCGAGGAATTCGGCGACGTCGAAGCCCCCGGCGCGGCGCAGCATGCTCGGGATGCCCTCCTCCAGCAGCAGTCCGGCGATGAACTCGGCCTCGGGCTGGCTCTCCGCGCGTGCGACCTTCACGAGCGGCCCCTCGGCGTACTGGGGCTTGATCTTGCGGGCCGTCTGCTGACGCTCGCTGGCCTCCGGCGGCGGCGCGCGGGAGGCCAGCACGAGCGGCATGCCGCAGGCCTCACAGAAGCGCTCGCTGGGCGGATACGCGCGCGAGCAGGTCGGGCAGACGAGCGCCTCGCCGGTCATCAGCGCACCTGGAGTGCGACCTCCTGCACCTCGCCGGCGTCGATCAGGTAGCAGCGGATCTCCGGCTCCTCGCCGGCGAGGCCCACGATCACCCACTCCAGGCCGGGCCAGTTGGCCGCGAAGTTGATGTCGGTCTGCGAGGGGTATGGGGCGGTGTGGGTGTGGGAGTGATAGATAGCGCCCAGCTCCCAGCCCTCGCCCTCGAACTCGTCGATCGTCGTCAGGACCTCTTTGCCGTCGATCTCGAAGCGCTTGCGACTGGCGAAGATGTTGGTGGCGCGATGAACGGCGCGCGCCTCTCCCCTGCCGTCGGGCTCGAGCGATGCGTAGGCGAGCAGGCCGCAGCACTCGGCGTCGTACTCCTCGCGGGCGTGGGCGACGATGTCCTCCAGCAGGGCAGCGACGATGATCATCAGCGGCGGCTGGCGCCCGAGCGCTCTGACGCGCTCACCACCAGACGGTCGACTCGAGGTTCTCGACCTCCTCGACCGGCAGCGTGTAGATGCCGCTCGACAGGTACTTCCAGCCGTCGTCGGCGACGACGAAGACGACGTTGCCCTCCTCCAGCTCGCCGGCGATCCGCACGGCGATGCTCGCTATCGCGCCGGTCGAGACGCCGGCGAAGAGACCGTCCTCGTCGAGCAGCTTGCGCGTCCACACGATCGCGTCGTGGTTGGTCACGAAGATCTTGCGGTCGAGCAGCGAGATGTCGATGATCGGCGGGATGAAGCCGTCGTCGAGCGAGCGCAGGCCCTGCACGGGCTCGCCCTGCATGGGCTCGGCGGCGACGATCTTGACGGCGTCGCCGAACGTCTCCTTCAGCCTTCGACCGTTGCCCATCAGCGTGCCGCCCGTCCCCAGCCCGGCCACGAACGCGGCGACCTCGTCGAGCTCTTCCAGGATCTCCACCGCGGTGCCGTTGTAGTGGGCGTTGGGGTTGGCCTGGTTTCCGTACTGGTAGGGCATGTAGCAGGAGGGGTCCGCGGAGGCCATCTCCAGCGCCATCGCCACGGCGCCATTGGAGCCCTGATCGCCGGGCGAGTAGACGATCTCGGCGCCGTACATGCTCAGCAGCTGGGTGCGCTCGGGCGTGACGTTCTCGGGCATGACCACCTTCAGCCGGTAGCCCTTGAGTTTGCAGATCAGCGCCAGCGAGATGCCCGTGTTGCCGGAGGTCGGTTCCAGGATGGTCTGTCCCGGCGCGATCGCGCCTTTCTCCTCCCCGTCCTCGATCAACGCACGGGCCACGCGATCCTTGACAGAGCCGGTGGGGTTGCGCGACTCGAGCTTGGCCCAGATGCGCACGCCGGGCTTGGGCGAGAGGTTCGGCAGCTCGACCAGCGGCGTGTTGCCGATCGACTGCACGATGTCGCCATAGCGACCTCCGCAGGGCCGGTTTCTGAGCCGCTCCGCCGCCATTACTTCACGGAATATAGCGGGGTCGTTGGGGGGTGGCGAGTCACTTGAGACCGACTCCCAGTCGACCGATGGAGCCGGAGATGAGCAATCGATGGTGCCTGGACCCGCACGGAGCGCCTCGCACAGAGTTGGCTGCCTGGCCAGGCAGCCACTAAGATCGACTTCGGCGTTTCCAATCGAGCTTGAGGGGGCTTGTCAAAGCCATGGCCACACCGCAGCAGGATTTCGACTTCGACTGGCTGGTCATCGGATCGGGCTTCGGTGGCAGCGTCTCTGCTCTGCGCCTGTCCGAGAAGGGCTACTCGGTCGGCGTGCTCGAGTGCGGGCGGCGCTTCGCCGACCACGAGTTCGCGAAATCGACAGCCGACCTCAAGCGCTACTTCTGGAACCCGCGGCTGGGGCTGAAGGGCATCTTTCGGCTCACCACCTTCAAGGACGTCTCCGTCGTCTCCGGTTGCGGCGTGGGCGGCGGCAGCCTCGGCTACGCGTGCACGCTCTACGTCCCGCCAACGAAATTCTTCGAGGACCGCCAATGGGCGGACATGCAGGATTGGGAGAGCGCCCTGGCCCCGCACTATGCCGAGGCTCAGAGGATGCTCGGCGTGGTGCAGAACCCGCACGACGATCCGGCCGACCAGCTACTGCGCGAGCTGGGCGAGGAGCTCGGGGTGGGCGACTCCTACAAACACACGCCGGTCGGCATCTACTTCGGCGAGCAGGGCAAGACCGTGCCGGACCCCTTCTTCGGCGGCGAGGGCCCCGACCGGACGGGCTGTCACCTGTGCGGGCGCTGCATGGTCGGCTGCGTGCACGGCGCGAAGAACACGCTCGTCAAGAACTACCTGTACTTCGCCGAGAAGCGCGGTGCACAGGTGATGCCCGAACGCACGGTCCTCGACATCCGCCCCCTGGGCGCGGCGGACGGAAGCGAGGGCTATGAGGTCGAAAGCGTCCGCTCAGGCGCCTGGCTGAAGCAGGAACGCCGCGTTCAGCGCGCCCGCGGCGTGGTCGTGGCCGCCGGTCCGCTGGGCACCAACAAGCTGCTGCAGCGCTGCCGCATGGAGGGCTCGCTTCCGCGCATCTCGACACGGCTGGGCGAGCTCGTGCGCACGAACTCCGAGTCGATCCTGACGGTGACCGTGCCCGAGGACTACCACGACGAGTTGATCAAGCGAGTGGCGATCACCTCCTCGATCCACCCCGACCCCAACACGCACGTCGAGACCGTCACCTACGGGGATGACGGCGACTCGATGCGGATGCTCTACACGCTGCTCACGGGCGATGGCACGCGCGTGACGCGGCCGCTGAAGCTGCTCGCGCAGATCCTGCGCCACCCCAAGCGCCTCGCCCAGGTGCTCTTCGCAAAGCACTGGTCCAGGCGCACGATCATCATCCTGGTCATGCAGACCCTCGACAACGCGATTGCCCTGCGACCGCGCAAAGGGCCGTTCGGATCCTTCTGGCTGCAGACCGAACAGGACCCCGAGCGCCCCAACCCGACGTTCATCCCGATCGCCAACGAAGCGGCGGAATGGTTCGCCAAGCGGACGGGGGGAATCGCCCAGAGCTCGTTCACGGAGGCGATGTTCAACATCCCCACCACCGCCCACATCCTCGGCGGAGCCGTGATCGCGCCCGACCCCAGCCAGGGTGTGGTGGACGCCGGCCAGCGCGTGTTCGGCTACGAGAACCTGCTCGTCTGCGACGGCTCGGCGATCCCGGCCAACGTCGGCGTGAACCCGTCGCTGACGATCACGGCTCTGGCCGAGCACGCGATGAGCCGCGTGCCGGCGGCCGGAGTGGACGCGGCAACCGAGCCCGCCCAGAGCGCCGCCGCCTGAGCGCTTAACCAGACCCGCCGGCCATGGCCGGCAGGATGACCAGCGTGTCGCTCTCGCCGACCGTGGTGTCGAGCCCGTCGAGGACGCGGACGTCCTCGTCGTTCAGGTATACGTTCACGTAGCGGTTGAGCTCGCCCTCGGAGGAGAACAGCTGGCTCTCGGTGGCGGGATGGTTGGTGGCGAGGTCACGCAGCACCTCGCCGACGTTCCCGCCGGAGGCGCTCAGGAGCTTCTCGCCGCCGACGGACGGGCGCAGCACCGGTGGGATCTTGATCGTGGCCATCGTTCTGGTTCCCTCGCGCCCGGAGCCTATCCGGCCGCGGCGCAGAACGCCTCGTAATCGGGGAACACGCCCATCTCCTCGTCGCCGATGTCCTCGGGATCGCGGGAGCAGATCGGGCAGTCGGGGTCACGGTGGACCTTCACCTCGGTCAGCGTCGCCCCGAGGGCGTCGTAGAGGAGCAGCCGTCCGATCGCGGGCTCGCCGATGTTCAGCACGAGCTTGACGACCTCGGTCGCCTGCAGCAGCCCCATCGTGCCGGGGAGCACGCCGAGTACGCCGTTGGCTCCGCAGGAGGGCGCCAGCTCGGCCGGCGGCGGCTCGCGGAAGAGGCAGCGATAGCACGGGCCCTCGTAGGGCTTGAACACCGACAGCTGCCCGTCGAAGCCGAGGATCGAGGCGGAGACGACGGGGATCTTCAGGCGCACGGTGGCGTCGTTGAGCAGGTAGCGGGTGGGGAAGTTGTCGACCCCGTCGACGATCACGTCGTAGCCCTCGATGATCTCCATGATGTTGGAGGCGTCGATCCGCGTCTGGTACTTGACGACGTTGACGTCGGGGTTGAGCGCGTGGATGGACTCCTCGGCGGAGTCGACCTTGGGGATGCCGATCCGCTGGGTGGAGTGGATCACCTGACGCTGGAGGTTGGAGAGGTCCACGACGTCGTCGTCGACGATGCCCAGCGTGCCCACCCCGGCGGCCGCCAGGTACAGGGCGGTGGGCGAGCCGAGGCCGCCGGCGCCGAGCAGCAGCACCTTGGCGTCGAGCAGCTTCTGCTGGCCCTCGGTGCCGATCTCGGGGATCAGCACATGGCGTGAGTAGCGCTCGCGCTGCTCCGGGCTGAGCGCGCGCGGCACCACGACGTCATAGCCGCGGTCCTTCCACAGGGTGATCCCGCCGGTCATCGAGCGCACGTGCTCGTAGCCGAGCTCCTCGGTCAACGTGCGCGCGCCATATGCCGAGCGGTTGCCCGAGGCGCAGTACAGGATGATCTGAGTCGAGCGGTCGGGGACCACGCCCTCGATCCGCGACTCGAGATAGCTCCTGGGCACGTGCTTGGCGCCGGGAAGGTGCCCGGCGGCGAACTCCTCGGTCTCGCGCACGTCCACGATGGCCACGCCCTCGTCGATCAGCTCCTTGACCTCAGACGGGTCTACCTCTTCGATCTGGCTCTTGACTTGGCGGAGAAGCTCCGCACCTGACGGACTCATCTTGAAACTCCTAAACCACACTCGGGATTCATGGGCTTCAGAAAGTATAGCTCGAAAACCGGCCCTTCCAACCCGGCAAATCGATGGCTCGAGCGTCCTCCTCAGACCCTCCTCCCCCAGCCACCTACCCTAGGGTTGCGAGCATGCGTCCACGACCCCGGATCGTGCTTCCGGCCCTCTCCGCGGTGCTCCTGGTGGCCCTGATCCTCGCGATCGCGATCGGCGGCGCTCCGGGCGGCTCATCCTCCAGGACGGTCACCGCCTCGGCGGGCACGGGCTTCGACGGCGCGGAGCTCCCCACCGGCAGGCTGGCCCCCGGCTTCGCGCTCACCGACCAGGGCGGACAGCGGGTCTCCCTGGCAGCATCGCGCGGAGGAGTGACGGTGCTTACGTTCCTCTACACAGGATGCGGGGCCCCTTGCGTGGTCATCGCCCAGCAGATACGCGGGGCGCTCGACGAACTCCCCAAGCCCGTCCCGGTGCTGATCGTGAGCGCCGACCCTCACGCGGACACGCCGGCCAACGTCCGCCGCTTCCTCTCCGCGGTCTCGCTGAGCGGTCGCGTGCGCTACCTGACGGGGTCGCTCTCGCAGCTGCGCCGTATCTGGCGCGCCTATGGGGTCACACCGGCGAGCGCGGGTCGGGAACGCTTCGCGCGCTACGCCTCGGTGCTGCTGCTCGACCGCCAGGGGCAGGAGCGCGTGCTCTTCCAATCCGAACAGCTGACACCGGAAGCCCTCTCCCACGACATCGGGAAGCTGCAGAACGGCTGATACCCTAGCTCGCAGGTAGGAAATCTTGCGATGATGTTCTCAACCAAGGCCGAGTACGGCGTACGCGTGATGGTCGAGCTTGCTCGGCGAGCTGGCGAGGAGCCGATTCCGCTGGCGGAGATCGCCGCCCACGACGGCCTCCCCCTCGCGTACCTCGAGCACCTCGTGGCACGCCTGCGCAAGGCGGGCCTCGTGACCTCGCGCCGCGGCTCGCGCGGCGGCTACATGCTGGCGCGCCCGGCCAAGGAGATCAGCATGGCCGAGGTCGTCGAGGCGCTGGAGGGCTCGATCGCGCCGATCGAGTGCATCTCGGAGGCGGCAGACGGCTCGATCGTGTGCTCGCGCGAGTCCAGCCCCGAGAATGCCTGCCCGACCAAGCTGCTGTGGACGCGGGTGCGCTTCTCGATCGTCAACACCCTGCGCGAGACCACGCTCGCGGACCTGCTGGCTCCGGCGATGCCCGTCGGAGCCGTCCTGCCCACCCTGCAAATCGAACCCCTGACGACCGGAGCCTGACAACCGCATATGGCCGACCTAGAGATCAAAGACCTGCACGTGCGCACCGATGAGCGCGAGATCCTTCGCGGCGTAGACCTCGAGATCAACCGAGGCGAGATCCACGCCCTGATGGGTCCCAACGGCTCGGGCAAGTCCACGCTGGCCAACACGCTGCTCGGGCATCCCTCCTACGAGATCACCTCCGGCTCGATCACCTTCAAGGGCAAGGACATCACCGAGGAGGAACCCCACGAGCGCGCCAAGGCCGGCCTGTTCCTGGCGTTCCAGTACCCCGTCTCGATACCGGGGGTCTCGGTGGCCAACTTCCTGCGCATGGCGATCAACGCCAAGCGCGATGAGCCGATCCAGGTCAAGGAGTTCCGCACCCAGCTGCAGCACGCGATCGAGCTGCTGGACGTGGACAAAGCGTTCACCTCGCGCCACCTCAACGACGGCTTCTCGGGCGGCGAGAAGAAGCGCGCCGAGATCCTGCAGATGGCGATGCTGGCGCCCGACATCGCGATCCTCGACGAGACGGACTCGGGCCTCGACATCGACGCCCTGCGGACGGTGGCCGAGGGCGTGCAGAGGCTGCACGACGAGCAGGGCCTCGGCGCCCTGATCATCACCCACTACCAGCGCATCCTGCACTACGTGAAGCCCGAGTTCGTGCACATCCTGATGGACGGGCGGATCGTGCTCGAGGGCGGCGTGGAGCTGGTGGAGCGCCTGGAGCGCGAGGGCTACGACCAGATCCGCCAGGAGGTCGGTGCGGGCACGGTGGCCGCCGGTGACAGCAGTGTCTGACCCGAGCGGCACGAGCACGACGGCGGCGGCCAGCAACGGAAACGGCGCCAGCCGCCCGGTCCAGGTGAAGGCTGGCCGCCACCGCGAGGCGAGCCTCTACCACGCGCTCGCGGGAGCGGGAGCGGGCGACGGACGCACGCTCGAGCAACTGCGCAAGGCGGCGCTCGAGGCCTATGAGGCCTCGGAGCTTCCGGTGTGGAGGCGCTCGGGCTTCTGGACGACGACGCTCCAGAGCCTCGAGCTCGACGCGCTCGACGCCCAGGCCAAGGGGGACGGCGTTCCCGACGTCGTGACGCGCACGCTCCCCGACGGACCCCGGGCGGGGCGGATCGTTCAGAGCGGGAGCGAGGTCGTCCACCTCGAGCTCGACCCGGCGCTGGCCGAGCGTGGCGTGATCCTGTGCTCGCTCGAGGACGCCTTTCGCGATCACGCCGAGCTGGTGGGGCCGTGGTACTCCAAGCGCCTCACGATCGACCGCCACAAGCTCGAGGCCGCCAACGCGGCCTTCTGGCGCGGCGGCGCCTTCCTCTACGTCCCCCCGGGGGTCGTGGTGGAGGAGCCGTTCGAGATCGTCTACGCGATCGATCGCCCGGGCGTGGCCCAATATGGACGCACGCTCGTCCTCGGCGCCCCCACCAGCGACTTCCGCGTGCACGAGTATGACCTGGCCGAGGACTTCGAGGGTCAGTCGCTACATGCGAACGCCTTCGAGCTCTACCTGCAGGACGGCGCGCGCTGCCGCCTGGCGCAGCTCCAGGACTGGGGCACCGGCGAGGTCTATGACGTCTCGACGCGCTTCGTGGGCGTGGGGCGCGACGCGTACTGCCACTGGCTGCCGGCGTTGCTGGGAGGCCACCTCGTGCGCCAGCACCTGGAGATCGCGGTCTCGGAGGCGGGCGGCGACATGGCCTTCCGCGGCCTGCTCTTCACCGAGGAGCACGAGCATCTGGATGTGTTCGCGGTGGACCTGCATGAGACCGGTCCCTCGGGCGGCGACGTGCACTGGCGCGGGATCGCCACGGGTGAGAGCCGCGCGAGCTTCGAGGGCCTGATCCAGATCGACCCGGGCGCTCAGCAGACGCACACCTACCTGCAGTTCCACTCGATGATGCTCTCCCCCAAGGCCCGCATCGACGCGATCCCCTCGGTGCTCGTGTCGGCTGACGACGTGTCGGCCTCGCACGGGGGAACGGTGGGGGAGCTGGACGAGAACGCGATCTACTACATGCAGACTCGCGGCCTGGATCGGCCGTCGGCGGTGCGCGTGATCGTGGAGGGCTTCTTCGAGCCGCTCGTGGCCGAGCTCCAGGACGAGGCGCTCGAAGAGATCGTGCGCGGCAAGGTGGCTCGCAAGCTGGCGGCGGCGCGCGAGGACATCGAGGCGTATGCCGTCAGTCGCTGAGAGAGATCTTTTTATAGAGACTCCCTCCGGGAGTCAGGGAGGCGTGCGCGCCGACTTTCCGATCTTCTCCCGGAGCTTCGGCGGGCGTCCGCTGATCTATCTGGACTCGGGAGCGACAGCACAGAAGCCGCAGGCGGTGATCGACGCGCTGGCCGAGCACCTGGCCAGTCACAACGCCAACGTGCATCGCGGCGTGTACGCGCTGGCGCAGGAGGCCGACGCGGCCTACGACGCGGCGCGCAATCGGGTCGCGGCCTTCGTCGGCGGGCAGCCCCGGACGACGATCTTCACCAAGAACGCGACCGAGGCCATCAACCTCGTGGCCTACGCCTGGGGCCGCGCCAACGTGGGCCCGGGCGACGCGGTGCTGATCACCCAGATGGAGCACCACGCCAACCTCGTCCCCTGGCAGGTGCTCTGCCGCGAGCGCTCGGCCGAGCTGCGCTACCTGGAGGTGGACGCCCGCGGCGAGCTCTCCCTCGATGCACTGGACGGGGAGCTGGCCCGCGGAGACGTGAAGCTGGTGGCCTTCGCGCACGTGTCAAACGTCCTCGGGACGATCAACCCCGTGGCCGAGATGACCGCGCGCATCCGCGCCGCGGGGGCGCTGTCGCTCGTCGACGGCGCGCAGGCCGTGCCCCAGATGCCGGTGGATCTGGAGTCGCTCGGAGCGGACTTCTACGCGTGGACGGGGCACAAGGCGCTCGGGCCGACCGGCATCGGGGTGCTGCACGGCCGCGCGGAGATCCTCGATGCGATGGAACCGTTCCTCACGGGCGGCGATATGATCGCCTCGGTGGACTTCCAGACGGCGAGCTGGAACGAGCTTCCCTACAAGTTCGAGGCGGGCACGCCGCCGATCGCCGAGGCCGTCGGCCTGGCCGCCGCCGTCGATTACCTCTCAGGGCTTGGCATGGAGCGCGTGCGCGCCCACGAGCGGGCGCTGACCGCGTACATGCTCGAGCGCCTCTCCGAGGTTCCCGGGCTGCGCATCGTGGGTCCGCCGGAGGCCGAGCACAGAGGCGGCCTCGCGTCGTTCACGATCGAGGGAATGCATCCCCACGACGTCGCCGAGCTGGCCGACCGCGGCGGGGTGTGCATCCGCGCAGGGCACCACTGCGCGCAGCCGCTGATGCGCTGCCTCGGAGTCGGCGCCACGGCGCGCGCGTCGGTGGGGGTCTACAACGACACTGAAGACATCGACGCGCTGGTGAGCGCCCTGCTCAGCGGGCGCGAGGTCTTCGGGCTCAGCCGATGAAGACCGTTCGATCGACACCGGTGTATAGCCATGGTTATACACCCATGAAAACGGGTTGATCAGCCCCATGGACGACCTCTACCGCGACTACATCCTCGACCACTACAAGCGACCCAGGAACTTCGGCGAGCTGGAGCCGCACGACCTGGAGGCGCTCGAGCACAACCCGCTGTGCGGCGATGAGCTGGGCGTGCAGATCAAGGTCGGCGACGGGCGCATCGAGGACCTGCGCTTCCAGGGCCACGGCTGCGCCATCTCCCAGGCCGCCGCGTCGATCGCCTCAGAGGAGCTGAAGGGCATGTCCCTCGCGGAGGTGGGTGAGCTGGACGCCGACTGGATGATCGAGCTGCTCGGGATCCCCGTGTCGGCCACGCGGCGCAAGTGCGCGCTGCTCAACCTGAAGGTGGTTCGCGGCGCGGTCACCGGCGATAACGCCTGGCCTGTCTGACGGAGACAGTCCGCCAACGCTATAAGACTATGGTAGTATGACTATGGTCATGTCTAGTCGCACCGTATCTGCGAGTGAGTTCAAGGCGAAGTGCCTAGCGATGCTCGACGAGGTCGCTGCAACCGGTGAGGAGATCGTCATCACCAAGCGCGGCCGCGCAGTCGCTCACGTGACAGCGGCAACTCCGCCGAGGAGCCTGCACGGCTCGGTCACGTTCAATGCCTCTGACGACGAGCTCGTAGAGCCGCTCGACATCGAGTGGGACGCCGCCACGGCTTGATCGTCCTCGATACGCATGCCTGGCTCTGGTGGCTCAGCGCGCCCGAGCGTCTCTCCGTAGCCGCAGCCGAGGCGATCGATCGAGCCTCGAGCATCGGCGTGTCGACCTTGAGCGCCTGGGAGATCACGATGCTCGTCGAGCGCGGACGCCTCGCGCTCGACCGCGAGGTGAGCTCTTGGGTCGGCCAGGGGCTTGCGGATGCGCGGGTTGAGCCACTCGCGCCGAGCACCCAAATAGCCGTCGCTGCTGGCCTCCTCAACGCAAAGGCCTTTCCTGGCGACCCCGTGGACCGCCTGATCTACGCGACGGCCCGCTCGCTCGGTGCCACCCTGGTCACACGCGACCGAGCGATCCGCACGTTCGATCCACAGGGGACGCTCTGGTGACGAGCACTCGGCCCGATACAATTCCTACTTCGGAGCACAGGATTCGCAAGCGACAGGTAGCGAGGAGCCCCATGGCCACGATTGACCGCACGAAGATCGCCAAACCAAGCCCGATCGTCGAGGACGACCAGGGCCAGCTGCGCGCTCGCCAGGGCATCTCGCGCGAGGTCGTGAGCGAGCTCTCGAAGATCAAGGGCGAGCCCGACTGGATGGCCGAGAAACGG
>ODAK010000308.1_pt1 | contig 56120 bp, 52 predicted proteins | sample 1539591 | NCBI WGS metagenome assembly ODAK01 (sample SAMEA3539303, study PRJEB22396) | soil metagenome | biome: tundra; feature: field; material: soil | place: USA | collected 2010-05 | depth 0.15 m | reverse complement strand
TCGGGTTAGGCGCTCCTCTTCCATAACTGCCAGGAATTTCGTCGCACTACACTAGATTAAACAAGTTTAGTACATTGGGGGCCATCGTTGAATCAGATGCCAAGTGCGCTGACCGTGCGAACGCGGCAGGCCTGAGTTAAACTGTCCGGCCATGAGCGTTATTGACGAAGTTCTCGCCGCAAACGAAATTTATTCGCGCACGCACGAATTGCGCAAACTGACGCCGCGTCCCGAGCGCAAGCTGGCCGTCCTGACGTGCATGGACACGCGCCTATCGATTCGAACGCTGGGCCTGAAGACGGGCGACGCGCATATCATCCGGAATGCGGGCGGCATCGTCACAGATGACACTCTGCGTTCGCTTGTGATTTCGCACTATTTGCTGGGCACCGAGGAAATTATGGTGATCAACCACACCGATTGTGGATTGATGCTGGCGAGCGAAGAGGATTTGCGGAAGAGAATTCAGAATCGGACGGGCACTTCCGCGGTTTCACCTTCATTTTTCTACGCATTTCAGAACATCGAAGAAAATGTCCGGCACCAATTGCAGAAGCTGCGAACCCATCCGTGGATTCCTGATTCGGTAGTTGCTCGCGGATTTGTCTACGACGTAAACAGCGGCCTATTGCGCGAGATCAAGCTCGCCTAGCCGCCCGGCATTAAATCTTCGGGCGCCGCCAGATTCACGCGACTTCGCGCATCGTTGCCGTTTGCGTCTCAGCCGCCACGCAGCTATTTGCATCTCGCGTCGCGAGCGGTACACTTTCTGCACCGAGCCGAGATTGCTGAGTCGCGCATGACTCCGAAGGAAGTTAAATGACCACGACGCCGAAACCTGAAGCGCACCTTGACCCGAAAGCACATATCGACGCGAAAGCGCACGCCGACGCGAAGCCCGAGATTCGCAGCACAGCGGACGTCATCCGCAAGCACAAGGAATACATTTGGCCCTCAGTGACAAATTTCTACCAGACGCCGCTGGTCGCGGATCGCGGCTCGATGCAATACGTGTGGGATTTGGACGGACGAAAGTATCTGGATTTCTTCGGCGGAATTTTGACGGTTTCGGTGGGACATGCGAATCCGAAAGTGACCGGGCCGATCAAAGCGCAGGTGGATAAGCTGCAGCATACATCCACGCTTTATCCGAACGAGCAGATTGTGGCGCTGGCGGAAAAACTGGCGCAAATCACGCCCGGACATTTGCAGAAAAGCTACTTCACGAATTCCGGAACCGAAGCGAATGAGATGGCGATCTTGTTGGCGCGCATGTCTACGGGAAGTTTTGATGTGGTGGCGCTGCGGCATTCGTATTCGGGCGGATCAACTCTGGCGCGTAGCATGACGGGGCAGGCGCCGTGGCGCAAAGCGGGCGTTGTGAGCGTGGGATTTTCGCATGCGGTGAACCCCTACTGCTATCGCTGTCCGCTGCATTTGAAATATCCAGACTGCGGTGTGGCTTGCGCGAATGACGTGGAGAACTTAATTCAAACGGGAACCAGCGGACAGATTGCCGCGTTCATCGCGGAGCCCATTCAGGGCGTCGGCGGATTCATTACTCCCCCGCCGGAATACTTCAAGATGGTTTTCAAGATTGTGAAAAAGTACGGCGGGCTTTTTATCGCCGACGAAGTGCAAACTGGATTCGGCCGCACCGGAAAGAAATGGTTTGGCATCGAACAATGGGAAGTAATTCCGGACATTATCACCGCCGCGAAGGGTATGGGAAATGGAGTGCCTATCGGCGCGACGATTACTACCGCCGAACTTGCGAATGCGTTTCAGGGACTGACGATTTCGACGTTTGGCGGCAATCCGGTCACGTCTGCAGCGGTGCGCGCGACGATTCAGGTGATCGAGGAAGAACAGTTGTTGGAGAACTCGCACACGATGGGCAAACACTTCCGCGAGCAATTGGAAATGCTAAAGGAGAAACATCCGGTGATTGGGGACGTGCGCGGAATGGGGTTGATGCAGGCGCTGGAGCTTGTGAAGGATCGTCAAACCAAGGAGCCCGCGCCGGAAGCGGCTGCTCAGCTAATGGAGCGCACGCGGGCGCACGGTTTGCTGATTGGCAAGGGCGGGCTGTACGGGAACGTGATGCGGTTGGCTCCGATGCTGAACATCGGCAAAGCGGATATAGACGAGGCGATTAAGCTGCTGGATACGGCGTTGGGCGAGATCCGAGCGTAAAACGAAGCTGAAATGAGTGACGCACCGTTACTTTCGGAGGCTTTTCCAGAACTCGCGGACGAACTACGAACGCTTCTCAAGGCGCAAGAAGAAGAGGCTCGTGCGAGTCAGGTAGTCGGCTTGCGCATCATCGAGCGCTGCCAGTGCGGAGATGATTTCTGCGCCACGATGTACACGGTTCCAAAACCAAAAGGGGCTTGGCGCTCCGGCCATAATACTTTCGACCTCGACGCTGAGAGCGGAACAATTCTTCTGGACGTCGTGCACGACAAAATTGCGGAGATCGAGATTCTTAATCGCGATGAAATTCGAAATAAACTAAACGTTTTGATTCCTCTGGTGAAGTCCGTATAAAACCTGACGCAGACATTGCGGTCTGCGCCAGGTTTTTCTGAACTTATTGTTAGTGCGCTGGCAACGACGTTGCAGTTGCATTGCCGTAGAACAATCCGTTGAACAGCAGCTTGAACGTGCCGTGCGGCTGGCCTCTGAAAGTTACTTCCGGACCAATTACAATCACCTTACCTTGGCCAATTGTGGCTTCGGCGATTGCGGTGCCGCCATCGAGATACGCCTGGCCGAGCGCCCATCCGGAATCGAGTGTTTCTTTTCCGGAATACCAGGCGACGTTCACAGGTTTCACGCTATCACTCGGCGTGATGTGGAAAACAGGGCTGCTGTCGAAATCCACATCCGCGGTGTTCGGCATCCCGTAGGCGAGCGGATCGGTGTTATCAATCGTCACGCGCATCAACGAGCCGGGAATGTAGAACTTCTCGCGCGCGAGCGGCACTTCTCGTCCGTCGGCGCCCTTTTCGACAAGCGCATTCGTGATGGGAACGCCGAGAAGTTGCGCCATACTGGTTGAGCTGCCTACAGTCACGATCGAGCCGCCCGCATCGAGAAACTTCTTAATCTGCGGAATCGTTGTTTCAGCAGAAATTCTTCCCTGATGCGCGCGATATTCTTCAGGGATCGGCGCAGCATTCGCTGTGCCGCCGCGTCCTCCACCGCCTGCGCCACCGCCGCCTCCGCCACGACCAGCGCCACCGGCGCGAAATGCGCCGTCTGTGAAAATTAGAACATCGAATTTATTTTTCAGATCGCCGGCGTCGAGCGTTTGCGGGTACACGACCTCAAACGGAAACTCGAACTGCTCGAGCAGCCACCGCAACCATCCCGACGGCATGATTCCGCCGTACTGATCGTAAAGTCCGATACGAACGGGCGTCAGCTTCAACGCTTCGCCAGCCGGCGCAGGTGCTAGCCCATGAACTGGAACGCCGAGTTCCTTCGCGCCTTGTTGCAGGATCGGCAAAACTGACGCGGACGCGGGAACCCAGATCGCGCCGTTTCCACAATCTTTTCCGTCGGCTTGTTGAACTGATTTTAGCCAGTAAACATCAGCATGATTCTTCATCAGGCGATTGACAAGGATGAACGAGTTGTTATTCTGGTGGCTGATGAGATAGCCCGCAGGACTTGCCGCGCCGGCAACTGTAGCGACTGGCATCGGCTGAAGTTTTCCATAAGCGATTTTCGTGAATGGCCCGTCGAAGGCATCTTGAATGCGATCGAACTGCACGCCCATTTGATAAGCGAGAGTCCAACCGGCAATATCGTACGGCGGAATTGGCGGACCGCCGGGATATCGGAAATCATTCGGGTGATCTTGCGGTTGAAACATGTCAAGAATGAACGGGCGTCCAGCCTGTGCGCATTTCACGATGAACGAATTCGCCGGGTAAGTTTTCCCGACAACCTGGAACGAAGAATTTGCACGCATGACTTCGATGCCATTCTTGATGAGCGCATTGATGAACTTTGTGGCGGTTGCGAAATCGGCTTGATCCGCTGGAATGATGTATCCGCGCGGATCTTTTAGCGCGGGATCGTGGAGAATTTTGTCATAAAGATCCGTGGACGCGGCTTGTGCGCTCGAACCGCCGCCTCCCGGAGCTACATCTCCACTGGGGGCCGCGTCTGCACCACCACCTCCGCCACGGCCGCCTCGGCCTGCGGGCATTGCGGCGCGTAAGGCGTCAATGCGCTTCGGCGTAATGGTCCAGTGATCTTCGCTGCCGCGCGTGATTGAGTTTTCGCCCATCTGCCAAATATTGAGGAGCAGCGTTTCGCGGTTGCGTGACGCGTAGTCCAGAATCGCGCGATTCAACTGAACATCGTAATCAACTGACTGGCGGTAATGCCAAATCTGCGGCACGACGGGAAGAGGCCAATCGCCCTGCGGCAATTGTTTATCGGGGACGAGAGGAATCTGCTGCGGATTTGGGCTGCCGATGATTTCCGTGAGAATTCCAATCATATTGTGGAAGTAAGCGGTGGTGCGCAGACCGCCGTCCCACCACGTTGAATAATTCGAGCCGCTGCGCATCGCGGAGCCGCCCATTCCCTGCTCAACCAGACGAGTGTGCATCGCGGTGCCGACGGCTTCGATGCCGAGCGGAATGAGCGGATCGAAATTGTAATTAAATGGATCGCGGAACGGCGGAACGAAAACGACGGCGCCGGCGGGACCCGTCTGGTGATGGTTGTACATGATTTCCGGAAACCATTCGATGAACATCTGGCGGTTCATGTTCGCGGTTTCCGGCATGTTGGACATGTAGGAATCGCGATTGTCGTCGTGACCGACGTACTTGTTGTACAGCTTCGGCAGCGGGTCGGACACGCGCTTGGCAGGATCCGGTTCGCGGTTGTACCAGTTGGCGACCATTTCTGAGCCGTCCGGATTTGCGGGGACGCAGAGAATAATGTCGTCGCGAAGGAAGCGCATGGTTTCTTCGTCGGTACGGCTGACCAACTGAAAGATAGTTTCAACAAGTTGCTGGAAGCCAACGGTTTCGGATGCGTGGAGGCCGCCGTCGATCCAGACGATGGCTTTGCCCTCTTTGGATAGTGCTCGGGCTTGCGCTTCGGTAACGCCTTCGGCGCGCGCGAGCTTCTGCGAGATTTCTTTGTAGCGAGCGAGGTTCTTTAAGTTTTCCGGCGTGGAAATAATCGCCATCCACTGATGACGGCCCTCGGCGGTCATGCCGATGTCCACGAGCTTCATGCGATCCGATTCCGTGGCGAGTTTTTTCCAGTAGGCTTCGGCCTGCGTGTAGCTCACCATTTGGAAATCGTCGGCGACATTGAATCCAAATTGCTGCTTGGGCGTGGTGACCTTTGGCGCGGTCTGCGCGGAAACTGAAGTGGCGGGTATAATCGCAGCCAAAAACAGAACGAACACAAGGTGACGCGGTTTGATTGTTCTCATGGAGTCGTTTTTTACTCCCTGGCGTTGAAGTTGTCAAAGGGAAACACTGCTTCGCACATTCCGACGCACGGAAGCTGGTGTGGTTGACGCGCCGTAGCGGGTTGGCGTTACGAAGAAACTGAAGCAGCGATCATCTGCATCGAACGCGGAGCACTTGGAGACGCAACTCGGCTGAGGTATCGTGCTGGACTGTGCTGGAAATGAGTGGGCGGCGTCATGGACACACTTATTATTAGCGGAGCGAGCCGGGGGATTGGCGCGGCAGTTGCGCGTTTGGCCGCGAAACATTATTCGATCGTTGTGAATTTTGCACGGGACGAAGCTGCGGCTTCCCAGGTCGTGCGGGGGATTACGTCCGATGGTGGACGCGCGGTCGCGATTTGCGCGGATGTAAGTGTCGAACGCGATGTGGTTCGTCTTTTCGAGGAAGCCGAGCGGCAACTCGGCTCGGTGCGCGGGCTCGTGAACAATGCAGGAGTGACCGGGGGATTCTCGAGAGTTGAGTCGCTTACGAGTGAAACGGTTATGCATGTATTTGCAGTAAATGTGGTGGGTACAATACTTTGTTCGCGGGAAGCCGTGCGGCGAATGTCCACGCGCAATGGTGGCAAGGGCGGCGGCATCGTGAATGTTTCTTCGCGGACAAGCGAAATTGGCGGCGCTGGCGAATGGGTTCACTATGCTGCGTCGAAGGGCGCGGTCGATAGTTTTACGATTGGGCTCGCGCGTGAGGTTTCGGCCGAAGGAATTCGAGTGAACGCGGTTTCTCCAGGACTAATTTCGACAGAGTTGCACGCGGCGGCTGGCGCGCCGGATCGGATGGAGCGCCTGGCGCCGACAATTCCGATGAGGAGAGCGGGGACGGCCGAGGAAGTTGCTGAGGGGATTGTATGGTTGCTTTCGCCCGCGGCGGCGTATGTGACTGGCGTGATTCTGCCGATCAGTGGCGGACGGTAGCAATTGAATCGAGTTCGCGGCAACACACTGCTCAGGGCCTTCTCATCTATTGACCTGAACTTGCCAGCGGGGCAACATGGAACGTCAATTGGATGGGGCGCGTCAATTTGTAGTGGCGGACGAACGCGAGCTGTTACGTGGTAAGGTGCAGGCTCCAAAAAGGAGAAATTGATGGCTACGGCGGCAAGCGGCCCCACCATTGCGCGAAATTTTATTGAGGGGAAATGGGTGGAATCGAGCTCGAAACAAGTTGTGGAGAGACGAAACCCGGCGAATCTGGATGAAGTCGTGGCGCGGACTCCGAAGTCCACGCGCGAAGAAATGCGAATGGCGATTTCTGCCGCAGTGGCGGCGTTTCCCGGATGGCGAGATACTCCGGCTCCGGTGCGCGGACGTGTTTTAAGTAAGGCCACGATTTTGATGGATCAGCAAAAGGAAGAATTGGCAAGGTTGCTGACACGCGAAGAGGGAAAAACGCTGAAGGACTCGCTGGGCGAGGTGCAGAAATCCATTAACATTTTGGAGTTTATGACGGGCGAAGCGCGCCGGCTGGGCGGCGAAACTTTGCCTAGCGAATTGCCGAGGAATTTTGCGTATACGGTGAAATGTCCGCTGGGAGTTGTGGGCGCGATCACCCCGTGGAATTTTCCGGTTTCGATTCCAGTGTGGAAGTTAGCGCCAGCGCTGGTGGCGGGAAATACGGCGGTGCTGAAGCCGGCGGAAATTACTCCGCTAACAGCTTCGGCGGTGGTCCGGATTTTCGAGGAAGCGGGATTGCCGCCGGGTGTTTTGAATATGGTGCTGGGTTCAGGATCAGAAATTGGAGACGAATTGGTGAAGCATCCAGACGTGCGCGCGCTTTCGTTTACGGGATCGAACGACGTCGGGAGCGCGCTGTATGCGTCCGGTGCACGGCTGCTGAAGAAATGTCAGTGTGAAATGGGAGGAAAGAATCCCCTAATTGTGCTGGCGGATGCGGATCTGCCCCTGGCGGTGGAATCTGCCGTGTTCGGAGCGTTTGGGTCGGCGGGGCAACGTTGTACGGCTACGAGCCGCGTGATTGTTGAAGAAGCGGTTGCTGATCCCTTTGTGCAAATGTTAATGGACCGCGCGCGCATGCTGAAGGTCGGCGACGGACTAGCTTATGGAATTGATTTGGGCCCCTTGGTGGACGAACATCAACTCGAGACGGTGCTGCGCTACTTGGAGATTGGGAAAAAGGAAGCGCGATTAGTTGTGGGCGGAAATCAACTAATGGGCCAAGGCTACGACAAAGGGCATTTTGTAGCGCCCACAGTATTCGACGATGTTCCCTGGGATAGCGTAATCGCGCAGGAAGAAATATTTGGTCCGGTGCTTTCCGTAATTCGCGTTCCGGATTTCGACGAAGCGATGCGAGTTGCGAATTCCGTGAAGTACGGACTGGCGAGCTCGATCTATACCAATGACGCCACGCGCATTTTTGAATTTATTGACCGCATCGAAACGGGAATCGTGCACGTGAATTCGCCGACGGTGGGCGGCGAGGCGCAGATGCCCTTTGGCGGAATGAAGGGTACGGGAGTCGGCTTGCGGGAAATGGGCCGGGTAGCAGTGGATTTTTATACGGAAATTAAGGCGGTCTACATTGACTACACGGGACAGAAGCGGCAGACGTCGCTCTATTAGCGCGAATCATTGCGGAAGCCGCATCGCGATCTGCGCATCGCTGCTGGCGTTGATGTTGACGACGTTTGTGGCGGCGCGAGCGTATGCCGCCGATACAATTACGTGGGTGCAATTCCGCGCGATTCTAATACGAGTTGACGACGAATCGCCCAAGGAGTGGAACATCTGGCGAGATGCGCGTGCCAAAAAAGACGAGATTCTGCTGATCCAGTGGAATAAACGCTATTTGCGAATAAATACTAAGCTGCAAGAAGTACGCGAGATTGATCCGCAAACCGTCGAGCACAAGAATAAATCAGTGACATCGCCCGCGGACGACAGCGCTGCGAAGGTTTTGCCAAGCGATGGATGGATTTTGCGTGATGTAGGATCAGCCGACCGGATTTACTTCGAGCTGACCGGTGAAAATCACAAAGTGGATATCAATATTCCACACGGCGGGCGGTAGCAGCTAGAAGGATTCATGGCGCGTTGCCGCAGTGCGGGCAGTTGCGCGGACGACGTACTATGGCGGCATCACGAGTGAATACCGCGCCCAAAAGCCAGTCGATCGCAACTTGCAATTGTTTTTTGAAGCCGACCAGTTTGTAAAGATGCACGACATTCCAAAAAAGCCACGCGAAATATCCGCTTAGGCGAATTCCACCAACGTTTACAACCGCGTAGTTCATTCCCAGCGAAACGAGCATTCCTTTTGAAACGTAACGATAGCTTTCCAGCCGCTCGTTACGCAGTTGATGAACGATGTTGAGCGCGGCAAGTCTGCCATGATCGATCGCCACACGTGCAACGCGCGGCGCGTCCGAGGCGGAAGTAGCCGCAGCAGAATCGCCGGCAATGAACACTTCGGGATGTGATTCGAGCTGCAGGCTTTCGTTTACGACCGAACGGCCGATGCGATCGTGAGGGCCCGGCAACGATTCGACCAGCGGGTGCGCGCGAACACCTGCGGTCCAAACGACAATCTCCGCGGAAATACTTTCGCCGCCTTTAATTTCCACGCCACCGGGGAAACAACGAGTGGCGGGAGCGTTCGTGCGGACTTCAATGCCCTTCCGCGCGAGGCGGTGACGTGAATGGCTCGCGAGTTTTGGATGCACTCCACGGAGAATATCCGTGCCAGCTTCCAATACGATAAGTCGAATCTCATCTGGACGGATCCCGCGATACCGCTTGGCGACGTAGCCAAAAAGCAGATCGTGCCACTCGGTGATCAACTCGATGCCCGTGTATCCGCCACCGACGACAATAAAGGTGAGAAGTTTGCGACGAAGCTGATCGTCGCGCGTGTGATCCGCGTGCTCGCAAATGTCGAGAATGCGCTCGCGCAGAACGACGGCATCTTCGAGGGATTTGAAATCGAGAGTGTTTTCGCGTGCGCCGGGGATGCCGAAGTAGTCCGTGCGGCTTCCTGTAGCCACAATCAAATAGTCGTAAGTGATTGGAGAATCGGCCAACTCCTTTGAAGGACCGGATACTGTGCGAACTTCGCGGCGATCCACGTCAACGCTACTCACTGAAGCGCGAAGAAAACGAAATCGGCGTGCGCCACGCAAGTCTCGAATGGCTTGTGCGATGTGGCGGGGATCGATGTTGCTGGAAGCGATCTGCGGCAGCAGCGGAGTGAAGAGAAAATAATTCTGGTCGCCGATGAGAAGAATCTCGATTTCGATCGAGTGTCCCAGCGCGCGGTCAAGTTCGACCGCCGCCTGAATGCCGGCGAAACCACCGCCGAGAATCACGATTCGCTTCGGCATGGAATGAATTTACCACGCCCAATGAAAAAGTGTGCGAAGCAAGCGGCACTAATGACGCGGCGCTGAATCGTCGCGATACAATTCGAGAACCCAGGGAATTCCCAGAAAACCGGATTGCACGCCGACGAATAAATCGTCGCCAACGCGGAAGCGGTCAAAGTCAAACGTGCCAACGGGCAGGCGCTCGACTTCGTGCCCTTCGCGCCAGGAAGTAACGACCAGGCGGCGGCTCTTAAACAACAGACCGGGCATGTTGAACCGGCTGACAACTCGCGCGGAGATCCGCTTTGGAGGAGCAGTATCGAACTTACCGTTGCCGAGAAGGAGCACGGCAACGACCCACGGCAACGGCGCGATCCCGAAGAACAATCGCTTGAAAATTTCTACGTCGCCACGTTGCCGAGCGCGCTGGTCGATCAGGATGGCGAGGCCGAGACCAACGAAAAACACGACGCCCACAAAAATCAACATGAGGTCAAGATCGAGCGGTGGAAAAACCTGGCTAGACGAAACGAACACGAGCGCGCCGACAAGAAACCAGGCGGTACGAATGATTAATCTGCGGCGAAGAACCAATTCGGCGGCCGCTGAAGTGAGTCCACAGGATGGACACTGATCGGCGGTGCGCTCGCCGCCGCAGTCGAGGCACCGATTCACTGAGAAGATTCCAAATCGGTGAGCAATTCGTTAATCTGCGAGGCTGCGCCATCGCCAACAAGAATCATTTTTACACCGACGCCCCGGCCCGGTTCCGCGCGAACCACGGTGCATTCAATCTTGATGGGAGGCTCGGTAAGAAGGTTGGCGGTGAAACGCGCCCCAATCCAAAGGGACGTGGAAGGAACAATGAACATTCCACTAAGGCTGATGTCTGCTGCTTGGCCTGTAACGGTGGACGAACCCCACTCGATTTCAATTTCACCTTTGAAAGAATAGCGGCGTTCCATCCGCCGTTCCGCTCCCGGAGTGCTGGATGCACCGGACTGAGGCGTCACAACGACTACCTCCACTGCGATGCTATCGGCGCAAACACTCCGTGTCAACTATCGGGCGCAGAAACTGATTAGAGCGCGAGAGATTCGACGATCATAGCAGGGTGAGAAAGCAATGGAGTTATAATGCATCGCATGAACATTCAAGAACTGTTTTTGAAGCAGAAGGAAGCGTTGCGCGGGCGCACGCGGCAGGTTACTTCCCTGTTGCGCGAGGATCACATCACCTGGCGTCCGGCGCCCGGCGCGCTCAGCATCGGCGAAATGCTGCGGCACATCTGGGTTTCGGAACAAGGCGTAGGTAATGTCGCGTTGAACGGTGATTTTACGTATTACGAAAGGCGAATTCCCGGGGGATTGAGCGCGGTGCTAGGAATGCCGCGAACAATTGCGGAGGAAATCGCGTCGCTTGAGGACACTCAAACGGAAACGCTGGCGGCCGCAGCGAGCTTTCCACTGGAAAAATGGGATGAAGAACGCGTGCACAAAGGATTGGGATTCCGCAGGAAGATCGCAGTAATCCTATTTGGAATGAACGAACACGAGATACATCACCGCGCTCAGCTGATGACCTATCTGAGGATGCTGGGAACGCCTGCGCCCGAGGCTGTAGCGCGACGGTAACTCATAGGCTTCAGCGCTGCGCGAGTTCACGTTGAATGTGGCGCCGCAGACTCTGTGAAACGGTTCTTGTTTGCGCGAGCTCTCGCAAATCAACAGACGCAACGTGTGGAAGAATTCTCACCGCGGCTTCGGGCGGTGTATGCGGATAACGCAGCAGGGCGAGCGCCACATTTGGCACGGATGTCCAACGATGGCTGCGGCAAAAGGCCGGCACCACCGCGAGCGGCAATTTTTCCCGCGCCAACAACTTCAACACTTGCGCTTCTGTCAGGCGCGGGTTTTCCACCGCAGGTTCAACGACCTGAGCGTTTCCCTCAATAATCAGTGCGGCGAGAATTCTGGCGGAGGCTTGACGCGCCAGAGCGATTTTCTGGCCGAGAGCGACGTGCGGCAGACGGGCAATCAAATGTTCCTCAGCGCTTCGTTGCAGATCGATAGCCGTAGTAGCGGCGTGCGAAAGTTTCATCAGGTCCATCAGATGAAGCTCGCGAAAAAGACGAAGTGCGATCTTACGCGGCACATTCGGATGGAACGCGAGCGCGCGAATCACGGGATAACCGTGCAGCAATTCGCGGCGACGGGCCAATTCGTCCAGAAAAGCTCCGGGCGAATCCTTCCGTGCCAATAATTTGCATAGGTGTTCGTCGTCGAGACGCGAGTCGTCCAGCAGCTTCTGCAAATCACTGGGGCTGGCTGCAGAGATTTCGTCAGCGAACGCGTTTACGGGATGCTTTGGCGACGGAACGCGCGGATTCGGGCTATCTGACTCGGCCATGGGAGGCCCCTTGCGTTTGCGCCTGCCGCATCGCGACGCGCGCGGCTCCCAGCGCTGGCGGATGTTCCAGAAGGCCGACCCTAGCGCCGGGCGCGACGCGAACGATCAAATCATCCACGCGGCTATCGAGAACGTAACTCCGGCCGAAAACACCGCCAACGCGCGCAACGCGAAAATCCGCATTTTTCATGTTCAGACGGCCGACGACCGCGAGCGCGATATTTGCCAGATCCAGCGCCGCGCGTGTGAGAATGTCGCGCGCGGCGGCGTCGCCATCTTCGGTGGCTTGCATCACGACGGGCACAAGTTTCGGAAATACGGATCCGGGACCCGCGGCAAGTTTTTCGACGACGTCGTCCCAGTCGCGGCAATCAAGCGCGGATAAAATCATTTCTGTCAGAAGCGTGGCGGGAGCGGCGAGATCCCGGGCGCGCGCCACGGCGAGCGTGGCGCGCCGGCCGATATCGTATGCGCTGCCGGCGTCACCAATCCACGGGCCGTAACCACCGGCGCGCACAATTTCGCTTTTGGCGTTGCGACCACACGCGATGGACCCGGTTCCGGCGATTAGAACGATGCCGGGGGCGCCGCCGACGGCCGTTTCGAGTGCGGCTTCCGCGTCAGTAATAATTTCAACGGGAGCACCTGGCCAAATGCGGGAAAGGCGCAGGCGCATTTCCTCGGAAACGTTACGTCGTCCCGCGCCCGCAAGACCCGCGCAAATGCCACGAACGTCCGACGCGGCGTATTTTGCAGATGCAAAGGCGCCGGCTGCGGCAAGTTGAAGCGCGGCGCAAGCAGCGTTATACCCAACGCGTAACGGATTCGACGGGCCGGAATTCCCATGGCCGACGATGCGTCCGTCAGCATCGAGAGCAATGCATTCCGTTTTTGTACCGCCGCCGTCAAATCCTAAATAAAGGTTCATGTTTGAATGAAATCACTCTATCCGCAGATTGAGCGCAATTATGGCAGGTTTTTGAATTGCGTGGAAGATTGTGCGGGAAATACACGGAGGCACAAATGCTTCGCTTGACGGCGTTTCCCGCCCGCCACTATCATCGCGCCGCAGCTTCTATGAGGTGCGATGCACCTATCTTCGGTTGACATAGTTGTACTGGCCGTCTATCTGGCGGGGATTACGATATTCGGCGCACGCTTCCGCCGCGGCCAACGCAACATTCGTGATTATTTTTTGGGTGGACGCACAGCGCCGTGGTGGGCCCTGGCGCTTTCGATTGTCGCCACCGAAACTTCAACGTTGACGATCATAGGCACTCCGGCGCTGGCCTACGGCGGCAATTCTACTTTTCTGCAGCTGGTATTTGGCTATATCGTTGGGCGGATTATTCTTGCGGCGCTGTTCGTGCCGCGCTTTTTTCGCGGCGAATTCTACACGGCATACCAACTGATTGAACGGCGGTTCGGGGCTCGCGCTAAGTCTGCGGCGGCGCTGACATTTCTGGTAACGCGCGCGCTGGCCGAAGGCGTGCGCATCGCGGCGATCGCAACTGTAGTGCAAATCGCTTTCGGGACCGGCCAGAGTACCTCCGTCGTTCTGATTTTGCTTCTCACACTTTTTTATACGTGGGAAGGCGGAATGAAGGCCGTCATCTGGACCGACGTGATTCAGACGTTTATTTATTTAGGCGGATCGGCAGCGGCGTTTTTTTTGATTCTGCACAGAATTCCCGGAGGCTGGGATCACGTCGCGAGTGTGGCGGCTGGGTCGGGCGATAAATTTCGCATTTTTGATTTTCGATTCAGCTTCACCGAGGCGGCGCACACATACACGTTCTGGTCGGGCGTGATCGGCGGTACTTTTCTTACGATGGCGAGCCACGGCACCGATCAAACAATTGTGCAGCGGCTGCTGGCGGCGCCTTCACGGAGACAAGCGCAGTTGGCCCTGCTTGCGAGCGCGGGAATCGTGCTCTTTCAATTTGCATTGTTTCTGGTTCTGGGGGTAATGCTATACGCGTTCAATGGAGCGCCCGGACTGGTGGCGGGACAAAGCTACGATTCCGTGTTTCCAATATTTATTGTGACGCAAATGCCAACGGGACTTCGCGGAATTGTGCTTGCCGCGATTTTCGCCGTGGCAATGTCGAATGCGAGCGGATCGCTGAACTCGCTGGCGGCGTCGAGCGTAATTGATTTCAAAACTCTTCGCGGAACAGCAGCGGATCCTGGCGCAAATGATCCCGCGCGAATCTTAAGGCTTTCGCGGTGGATGACGCTTGTGTGGGGCGCTGCTTTGCTGGTGCTGGGAATGCAGCACTGGGGGCCGTTACTGCCCGCGGGACTGAAAATCGCGTCGATCACATTCGGAAGTTTACTGGGATTATTTCTGCTTAGCTTTTACAATTCCCGTGCGAATGCGATGGGCGCAATCACCGGAATGGCCGCGGGAATGGTGGCCATGCTTTATATCGTGATGCGCACGAATGTGGTTTGGACATGGTACGTTTTGATAGGCACACTGGTCACATTCGCGGCCGGCTCACTGGCGAGTCTGTTTGGCCGCGCGGCGCCACCCGTGCCTGAGCACGAGGTCGCTAGCTGAAAATGAGCGAGACAAAACCACGTTTGGAATTAGTACGCGGTCTCGGCGGATGGGCCGCGGCGGCCATCGTCGTGGGCACGATGATCGGCACGGGAATTTTCCTGAAGCCGGCGGAGATGGCGTCACTCGGCGGATCACTCGGGATCGTTTACGCCGCTTGGATTGTCGGAGCGGTGCTATCGCTTTTCGGCGCGCTGGCATACGCCGAGCTCGGCGCCGCAATTCCAGAAGCCGGCGGAGAATACGCGTACCTGAGGCGTGCCTTCGGGCCGGTGTGGGGATTTCTTTTTGGGTGGACGCATTCGATCGTCGCGCGTCCGGCATCGGCGGCAAGCATTGCCGCGGGTGTGCTGCGCTTCTGGGGATTCATGATGCCGAGCGTGGCTGCACCGATCCATGTATTTGATTGGAATTACAGTTTATTTGGCGCAGCGCATCATTTTCGTTTTGTATTTTCGTGGGCGCAGCCGCTGGCGATTTTGGCGTTGGCTTTGATTACTGGAGTTAATTATCTTGGCGTGCGACTGGGCGGGCGAGTTCAAGTTGTGCTTACGATAATCAAGGTAGCGTCTGTTGTTTTGATTGTGATTGCCGGATTTGCGTTTTCGAAAGGCGGCGGGACCCCACTTCATCCGCTGTTCGCCGCAGGATTGCGCGGAAGCGTGTTTGGAGCGTTTCTGGCGACGCTCGCAGCATCTTTGTGGGCATATGACGGATGGGAGGATTTGAATCTTGTCGGCAGCGAAGTAGAGCACCCGGAGCGAAATCTGCATCGCGCACTTGTTGGAGGAGTTGTAGTCGTGGCCGTGATTTACCTGCTGTTTAACGCGGTTTGCTTCTACGTTTTACCGTTTACGAAGATCGCAACTTCCGATCACGTGGCCTCAGACGTGGTGGCACACTTCGCGGGACAGGGCGCGGCGCTCTGGGTAACGCTGGCGATGGTGATCGCCGGACTCGGCTCGCTGAATTCTTCAATTCTCAGCGGTGCGCGCGTGGATTACGCAATGGCGCGCGATGGACTTTTCTTCCGCATCGCCGGAGGAATTCATCCAAAGTTTCGCACGCCGGCCAACGCGCTGATTTTTCAGTTCATTCTTGCGAGCCTGTTCGCGCTCACCGGTACTTTTGAGGATCTCACATCGCTATTTATTTTTGCCGGGTGGATTTTCTACGGGCTAGCCACGATCGGACTTTTTCGTTTGCGCTACACCGAGCCGAATATGCCGCGTCCGTATCGGTGCTGGGGATATCCGTGGGTGCCGGGGGCCTTTGTGGCAGGCGCTGCGGCGCTGACGATTAATTTGTGGCTGGACCGGCCGGTGCGATGCTCGATTGGTTTGGCGATGATGATGACCGGGCTGATTTTCTACCGGCACTGGCGCAAAACGCAAGTGGCTGCTAGCGCTTGACGCGAAGCGAAGATGTAAACACGCGGCCACGATGATACGTGTAGCAACCCAACGAAAAGTAAGTATACGACCCCCTTCTCAGTGACCGATGCTCAGTTCTCCTACGCCAAAACTCCGCTGGCCCGGCCAATTGCCATGAGCGATCCTTCGGGTATCGCCAAATCCAAATCGGGATGCAGGGCTTTCGCGAGAATTGCGACTCCTTCTGCAAGGCGCGGGCCGGGGCGCGAAAGGTATGAATTCGCGTCGGTGACGAATACGCGACCGCTTTTCACGGCGGACATTTCGTTCCAGCCATCCGGCAATGGCAGCCGGGAGAATTCCTCCATCGCTTGCTTCAGGCCGTAGCCACATGGCGAAATCATGATTACCTCTGGCTGCGCAGCAAAAACTTGCTGCCATTCCATTCGGACCGATGGCTGGCCCGCGTGAGCGAGAACATCTTCGCCGCCCGCGATCGCGACCATTTCCGGCACCCAGTGGCCGGCGTTGAACACGGGATTCAGCCATTCCAGACACGCGATGCGCGGACGCGAGTGATTTGCAATGAACGGCTGAACCGCACGGCGAGCTGAGGCAACTCTGTCCTTCAAATATTCAACAAGATTTTCCGCAGCCTTCGGGCACTTGGTGGCCACGCCAATCGTGTGGATGTCGCTCCAAACATCATCAAGCGTGTGCGGGTTCAGTGAAAGCACTTTCGGAAGGCGTGGTAACGTGGAAAGCGCAGCAGCCAAATCGTCAGGCGAAGCGGCGCAAACGTGGCACAGATCCTGCGTGATAATTAGATCGGGATCGATTTCGCGAAGCGCTTCCGCGTCCACACGGTAAATGCTTTCGCCCCGCGCGGTGAACTCAGTAACCAGACGGTCAATTTCGGCGCTGTCCGCGGTGCTAGGAAGACGCGAAGTAACAACAACTCGTTTCTTGCGCGCTTCGGGCGGAAAATCGCATTCGTGGGTCACGCCGAATATGGAATCACCCAGACCAAGCGCGTAGCAAATTTCAGTAGCCGACGGCAGCAGTGTACAGATTCGCATAGCCATCTAGCGTAGCATACGATGGGAAATTGGCAGTACCATTTGATATATGGTCGCGGGTGACCACGACAGATCAGCTGCCCGCCAGTTTCTTCCACCAGATAATGACGCCAGTGACGGCCATCACCGCGAGCAATGCGCTTGAGATCGACAGCACGATTCGCGAGGGCAAACCCCAATAGTCACCTGCGTGTATCGACCGATTGATGCGCACAGCGCGATAGCCCGGCGAACTCTTGTTGAAGTCTTCCACTTTCAAAACTTTCCCGCTGAATTGATCTATGTAAACAGCGCTCTGAACGTTTCGCGATTGATCCTGCGGTACTCTTTTTTGTATGACGTAGACACTCTTTGGGCCACGCGGAAGTCTCACTGAGACGTTGGTCGCGTTCGGGAGCGCGCCATCGGACGCAAGAAGTACTGAATCCAAATCGGGTCTTTGCGATGTGTCGTTGGGGCGAGCAGAGCCGGGAACCATGCCCCTTTCTAGCGGGCCAGGGTGCGTGATCCAGTACAACAGCTGCTCGAAACTAATGAAAAAACCCGTGACCGTGGCAGGCGTCAGGAACACAACCGTGTAAATTCCCACCGCGCTGTGCAAATCCCAATTGATTCGCCTCCACGATGATTTCCAACTAATTCTGAACTGCTTCTTTCTCCACCACAGCCAAAGCCCCGTAGGAATCATGGCGTCTGCGGTGCACGCTCGCTTTCAGTCTGTCCAACGCAAGATTCATCGCGGTGCGATAAAGCCATCCTTTCAAATTATTCCCCGGACGAAACAAAATGGGTCGCTTCGCAAGCTTGCAAAACACTTCCGACGCCAATTCCTCGGCCTGCGCGCGGTCGCTCGTCACGCGGACCAGCACGGAAATCAACAGTGGATACTGCGCGCGAAATACTTCCTCCAGCGCCGCCTCCGCGTCAGTTCGCCGGCCGAATCCCACTTGCGGAAGCTCCAACTTAGTGTCCTCGCCCGCGTTCATACGCACCTTCATTGATATAACGACGCTCCCCATTGAATTGTGTTGTAAGTCAGCGATCGGATGCAGGCGTAGTGGATACGGATGCCATCGCGAAGAAATTGTCCAAGTGGCGCTGGCAGACCGGCCGAACCGGCAGCGACAACTCATCAGCGGTACAAAAGGTATTTCGAACGCATCGTTCGAAAAGATTCCAGCGCAGGATCTTCATCGGAAAAAATGCGATTTGGCGAGTCTCCGTGTTGCAACCGAGTGATAACAGAGGAGTTGCCAACAAGAAGCGCCAATTGTTCCACGTGGAACAATTCGGGATACAGTTTCTCCAGCGCCGTCGCAATTTCAAATCCCATAAGCATGGAATGGACACTGGCGCGGTCCGTGATGACGATTTCAGCGCCCTCGCACGGCTCATCTTTGTGTGGACCGCTGCGCGGCGAGAATCGTGTCGGCACGAAACGCACGCCGGGAATGTAACGTCGATTCAGCGCAGCGGCCAATTCCGTTCCGTGAATGTAAGGCGCGCCGAATAATTCAAATGGCGTCTCCGTGCCTCGGCCCACAGAAATTCCGGCGTTCTGCAATATGTCCAGCCCAGGATACAAAACAGTGGAGCTGAGCGCGCGAAGATTCGGCGAAGGTGGAGTCCACGGAAGACCGGTCTGCTCAAACCACTGCCGGCGATTCCAATTCTTCATAGCAATCACGTGCAAATCGCAATCGATATGATTTTCGGCGTTGAACATTTGCGCCATTTCGCCGAGTGTCATTCCAATGCGCACCGGCAACTGAAAATATCCGACGAAACTAAATTTGTCGCGATCTAGAATCGGACCCTCAATTAATTCTCCGCCGATCGGATCCGGCCGATCTAAAACGTAGAACGCAATGTGATGACGCGCTGCCTCTTCCATCGCGTAGCCCATCGTCGTGATGTACGTGTAGAAGCGCACGCCGGCGTCCTGCACGTCGAAAACGAGCGTATCAATTCCCGTGAGCATTTCATTCGTGGGGCGTCGCGTTGCACCGTATAAACTGTAAATGGGAAGGCCGGTCGCAGCGTCCGTTGACGAATTCACATTCGCATCTTCGGCTCCGCGAATTCCATGTTCGGGGCTGAACAACGCCACAAGTTTCATTCCCGGTGCGTGCGCGAGCAAATCAATTGTGCTGTGGCCATTCCGATCCATGCCCGTTTGATTTGTGATTAGTCCAACGCACTTACCGGCAAGCGCGGCAAAGTTGTCTTGTTCGAGAACATCAATCCCCGTAAGAGTCTGTCCGGGCGCAGAAGTACCCTGCAAGTCGTAAGGCCGTTGCACCGCGCCTACGCTACGCGCAACTACCGAACCCGTACTGCTAGAAGAACCTGTAACGCCAAGTTTAGCGGCGACCATTGTGGAAATCCTCGCACGCAAACTGGAAATAGCCGGACGCCCGTACGGGTGAACGCTGTTCGTGAGAAACAAAATAAATGTTTGGCTCGCGGGATCAATCCACACTTCGGTGCCCGTGAAACCCGTCATTCCGTAGGAGCCGATCGGAAAGAGATCTCCGCGCGGTGCCGAATAGGCGGAGTCAATATCCCATCCAAGTCCGCGGACAGACGGGACCCACGGCGGCTGCTGCGGCGAAGTCATCAGACGAACTGTTGCGGCGGCGAAAATGCGCTTGCCGTTTGGAGCGACGCCACCGGCAAGCATCATCCTGCAAAACAACGCAAGATCATCTGCGGTCGAAAAAAGTCCCGCGTGCCCGGCGACACCGCCCATCTGCCGCGCACGAGGATCGTGAACCGCACCGCGCAAAACGCGCCCGGCGCCCGAACCGGCTTTCACGCCCGCTGGTAAATCAACTTCTTCGGTAGGTGCAATTCGCGGAATCCACGCGGCTGGCGGCAGAAAACGAGTTTCGCGCATTCCCATAGGCGCGAATATTTCTTTCGCGGCAAATTCGTCGAGCGAGACGCCGCTCACCCGACGCACAATTTCGCCCAGCAAAATAAACCCTGTGTCGCTGTAAACAAATCGGCTCCCGGGCGGAGCAGTAAGCGGCTCGGTATAAATCTCGTGCAGCAGCGGATCGACTCCGGCCCATCCAGTGGGAATATTTGCATCCGTCGGATCAGGCGCAAATCCGGCAGTGTGCGTCAGTAGTTGACGAACCGTGATCTGATTTTTTTCGGCCGTAGCGCCTTCCGTGCCAAGCTCAGGGATGTACCGCACGACGGGATCGTTCAGGCGCAGCTTTCCTTGCTCGACAAGCTTCATCACTGACGCCGCGGTGGCAAATACTTTTGTAAGCGACGCGAGATCGAAAATGCTGTCCGCGGTCATCGCTTCGCGTTTCGGCAGAATCGCGCGTGATCCGTACGCTTTATGCCACACGATACGACCGTGCGATCCCACCAACAGAACCCCACCCGGAATTTCATCTTTCGCGACGGATTGCTCAATTATGGAATCTACGTCGGCAAGACGTGGATCGTTCGCCACCCGCAAAGTTGTTGTGGCTCGACCGGCTGCGCGGCGCCCATCAACTCTTGCGTTGGCCGAACCGGGCGATTGCTGCGGTTGTTGCGCTCTGGCGGCAACACCAATCAGAATAATACCGGCAAGCAAGCCCAACACATTTGTGCTGTATCGTAATTTTCGCATACGAGGCATATTAGCGAAATTGCGCGAGCGTCACCAGTGTACTTCCTCACCGCGTGTCATTGCGCCAGCATTGTGGGGCCACAAAACGTGTGCTATATACAAACGAGTCGAGCAAGCATCAACTTCGATCGACAACGCGTGCGATTGATTCTCAACAACCAAACTTTCCGGTGAATATTTCTTCCTGATGGACAAGCCCAAACGCTCCCGAAAAACTGCTCCTGGCAAGAAACCTGTTGCGACCGCCCCCCGCAAATCGCCGGCTCCGAAGCGCGCGGCGGAAAACGCGAAGTGGGTCAAGCAAACACTTGGCAAGATGTCGCTCGCAGAAAAACTCGGCCAACTTCTAGTGGTTCCCTTCTTCGGTCGGTTCACTTCCGCAGACGGCGCCGAATACAGAGAATTATTGCGCGCGATTGAAGTGCAGTATGTCGGCGGATTCATGCTTGCAACGCGGAATGGCCCGCAAGGAATTATTCGCGCGCAGGTGTGTCCGACGGCAGAGATGACGAACGACTTGCAGAACCATGCGGAAATACCATTATTGTTCGGCGCTGATTTCGAGCGCGGCACCGTGATGCGCCTCGAAGAAGGCACTTCATTTCCGCACGCGATGGCTGTGGCGGCAACAGGATCGCCGGTGGACGCATACGAAGTAGGCCGGGTGACCGCACAAGAGGCGCGAGCCGCAGGCATCCATTGGATATTTGCGCCGGACGCGGACGTCAACAGCAATCCCGCAAATCCGATTATCAACACGCGGTCGTTCGGAGAAGATCCGCATCGCGTCGCGTCATTCGTCGCAGCTTTCACGCGAGGAGTGGAAGAAAATGGGGCGCTGGCAACGGCGAAACATTTTCCGGGCCACGGCGACACCAGCGCAGATTCTCACTTGGATTTGCCGCGCACCAATGCGGATCGCAAGCGGCTAGATGAAGTTGAATTAGTTCCCTTCCGCGCCGCGATTGCTGCGGGCGCAAGCACCGTAATGACCGGACATCTATCCGTGCCCGCGTTGGAACCGAATGGCAATCTACCCGCCACACTGTCCCACGAAATATTGACCGGACTTCTGCGAAAGAAAATGCGCTTCGACGGATTGATCGTCACCGACGCGCTGGACATGGCAGGCGTGGCCGCTCGATTTTCTTCCGGCGAAGTTGCAGTGCGAGCGATACTTGCGGGCGCGGACGTGCTTCTAATTCCGCCCAGCCCGGACGCCGCGCTTGCCGCGCTCCAGGAAGCGGTGGAATCCGGACGTCTGCCAATCGCGCGAGTGGATGCGTCGGTCAAGCGCGTGTTGCGCGCCAAAGCAAAACTCGGGTTGAACGCACGTCGAAAAATAGATCTAAATGTGCTTGCTAGCGATTTTGGCAAGTCCGAATCCATCGTCGCGAGTCAAGGCATCGCCGACCGCGGTGTAACGCTTCTTCGCGAGCAGCAAAATTCGCTCCCGCTCGATGCCACTCGTCCACTTCGGCTCCTCCTGGTTACAATTGCCGGAGATCCCGACGTCGCACCCGCAGAAGCGTTGGAGCGTGAATTGCGAAGACGCGCAGACTCTCTTCAATTGGTGCGCGTTGACACGAGATTCTCGCCAGCCTCACTCGCGAAAATTCCTCCCACTGAAAGTTATGATGTGACCATCGCAGCTCTCGTCGTGCGCGTCGCCGATCGTAAAGACACGGTCGCTCTTCCCGCAGAACAGATTGAAGTTGTGGAAACTCTTTTGAAATTGCCGAAGCCGGTGATCGTCGCCTGCTTTGGCAGTCCATATTTGATCGAGAAATTTCCGCAAGCGCCGACGTGGATCGCAGCGTTCAGCACTGCTGACGTTTCTCAGCGGGCCGTCGCCCGCGCCATCTTTGGCGAAATTGCCCTCAGCGGGAAAATCCCGGTCACCGTCCCGAGCGCGAAGCCACCGCTCAGGATCGGCGATGGCATAACAAAACCCGTAACTCCGATGACCCTGCGCGCGGCCAGCGAAGACGACGAATCCAAATTTGCCAGGGTTTACGATTTTCTAGATCGCAGCGTTGACGATCACGCCTTTCCGGGCGGCGTCCTGGCAGTCGGACACAAATCCGAACTCTGGATTCACTCATTCGGACACCAAACATACGAATCAAGCGCGCGCCCGGTCCGGCCCAACACGATTTACGACGTCGCATCACTGACGAAGCCCGTCGTAACTACAACTCTAATCGCCATGGAAGTGGAATCGGGCCGAATAAATCTCGACGCGCCGATTGGAAACTATTTGCCGGATTGGGGAGCCGCTTCGCAGACAGAGTGGAGGACACGCGTCACAACCCGCCACTTACTAACCCACACCTCAGGTTTGCCGGGACACGTGACTTACTATCAATCGCTGAAATCGAAACGCGAGATCATCGAACATGCGCTCTTAGAAAAGCTGATTTGCGAACCGGGCTCCAAGTGCGAATATTCCGATCCCGGATTCATGCTGCTCGGAGCAATTCTGGAGGCCACGATCGGGCGCCCGTTCGATGCTCTGGCACGGGAACAAATATTCACGCCGTTGCAAATGAAGAACACAATGTTTAATCCGACGCGAGAATTCCATGCGCGAATCGCCGCGACAGGAAATGATTCGCCGCTGCGCAAGCGCCTTCTGCAAGGCGAAGCGCATGACGACAACACCTGGGTGATGGGCGGAGTTGCCGGTCACGCGGGACTTTTTTCCGCCGCACGCGATTTAGCGGCGTTCTGTCAGATGATGCTGAACGGCGGAATCTACGCGCATCATCGTCTGCTAAAGCGCGCTACGGTTGAAGAATTTACCTCCGCGCAGCCTCTCGCAGCCAACACTCGCGCGCTAGGCTGGGTCGTACCTACCGAGCCTTCTGCAAGTGGCAAATATTTTTCGGCGCGAAGTTTCGGACATGCCGGATTCACCGGCGCCTCAATATGGTGCGATCCAGAAAAAGATCTGTTCGTAGTTTTGCTGACGAATCGTGTGCATCCCGTCCGTACCAACGAAAAGATTCAGCAGGTGCGACCGGCACTCCACGATGCCGTCGCCGAAGCGTTGGGATTTACCACTCCTCGCGCAAAATAACGCCATCCGTCGAAACCATAAAATCAGTTGTGTGGCGTTGGCTGCCGGGCCTTCCCTGGATCGTACTCGTCGTGTATATCGTTGCCAAGATCACCACCGGGAAGAACGCAAAAACCCGTGAAGCGAGCTCCGCGCGAGCCGTGGTGATTGCATTTCAGGTCATCGCATTTGCGTTGCTGTTCGGTTCGACCGTTGGAATCTTGCCACCCAGCCGGCGCTTTATACCTGATACTGCGACCGTGAAAGTAATCGGCACGTCCCTAGCATGTGCGGGAATCGCTGTAGTCTTGTGGTCTCGGCGTCACTTGGGCAGATTTTGGAGCGCTCGAATCACGTTAAAAGTTGACCACCAGCTCATCCGCTCGGGACCCTACGCACGCGTCAGACATCCGCTCTACTCTGGGATGCTTGTCGCCGTAACCGGGACGGTGCTCGCAACCGGAGAATGGCGCGGAGTAGTCTCGCTTTTAATTCTACTGGCGATGTGGATTCACAAGATGCGCCGGGAAGAAGCGCTGCTCACGAAAGAATTCGGCGGCCTGTATCAAGACTACCGTAAACAGACCGGCCTGTTGTTTCCGCGTGTTCGATAAACCGCCGGTCCAGAACCAGACTGGTGCCGTTCAGCTATTGGCGAATTCGCTTCGCATCAACAGTGCGCACGTTTCCCAGCTATAATTCCAAACCGTGTCCCGTAAAGGAAAACTCGTGCGCGCCACCGAGCGACGCAATCCGCGCACCCGCGGACTTGACCTGCTTTCGACGCTTGAATTATTGCGCGCGTTGAACCGCGAAGACGCCACCGTGCCAAGCGTCGTAGCAAGAGAAATTCCAGCAATCGCAAAAGCAGTGGAAACAATGGCGCGCGCGCTCAGCTCCGGTGGCCGCGTGTTCTATGTCGGCGCGGGAACCAGCGGGCGCCTGGCATCGCTCGACGCTTCAGAAATTCCGCCAACATTCGGCGTTCCTCCGAATTTGATTCAAGCGCTGATCGCAGGAGGAAAGCGCGCGCTCACTCATGCCGTAGAAGGCGCCGAAGATTCTTCATCGCAGGGAGCGAAAGATATCATCTCGCGGCGCGTCACGAAGCGCGACGTTGTCATCAGCATTGCTGCGTCGGGATCAACGCCATATGTGCTCGGCGCACTTTCCGCCGCAAAGAAAGTGAACGCCGCAACCATCGGCATCACGTCCAATCGAAAATCACCTCTCGCGAAGGCCGTGAAAATATTGATCGCACCGGACACCGGCGCCGAAGCACTCGCCGGTTCGACGCGTCTGAAAGCCGGCACCGCGCAAAAGTTGGTACTCAACATGCTCTCTACTGCCACGATGGTTCGCCTGGGCCGCGTATATGACAACTGGATGATCGGCGTGGCGCTGACAAATCAGAAGTTACGCAAGCGCGGACAGCGAATCCTGGAGGAAGCGACTGGCGCGAGCGTGTCAGATGCGGCACGCGCTTTGCGTCAGGCCGGACACGACCCATGCACCGCGCTCATCATGCTCAAGAAGAAGGTAGACGTCGCCCAAGCGCTTCAGCTATTACGCGTCGCGAATGGAAATATCCGCAAAGCACTCGGCGAACTGAGGAAATAAAACAGGGACTCATGGACAAACTGGTTATTCAAGGCGGACGCAGACTCGAAGGCACGGTGCGAATTAGTGGCGCGAAAAATGCCGCGCTTCCAGCAATGACGGCTGCACTTCTGACCGCCGAGCCAGTGCATCTGCACAACGTGCCGCGCGTGCGCGATATCGTAACGATGGGCCGTCTGTTGGCCCACATGGATGCAAACGTCGCAACGCCGGAAATGCCCTCGACAACCTATACGATCCGCACCGAAAGCGTGAATGACGCCGAAGCTCCTTACGAATTAGTGAAAACGATGCGGGCATCTGTACTGACGCTGGGTCCTCTCGTTGGACGATTCGGCCGCGCCCGTGTTTCTCTTCCTGGCGGCTGCGCCATTGGCGCGCGCCCCGTGGATTTGCATCTGAAAGCGTTGGAACAAATGGGCGCGGCGATCACCACGGAAAAAGGATACATCGAAGCGCGCGTTCCAAAGGGAGCGCGGTTACACGGCGGCACAGTTGCCTTTGAAAAAATAACAGTGACCGGCACCGAAAACGTTTTAATGGCTGCTGTGCTGGCCGAGGGCGAAACAATCATTCATAATGCCGCGCGCGAACCCGAAGTCACCGATCTCATCGTGCTCCTCCGCGCGATGGGCGCGAATATTTCCGGCGATGGAACCGCAACACTTCAAGTCCAGGGCGTCCGCGAATTGCATGGAGCAACTCACACGATAATTCCGGACAGAATTGAAGCGGGAACTTTCCTGATTGCCGGCGCGATCACTGGCGGAGACGTAACCTTGGAATCATGCGCACCCGAACATCAAGGCACTCTCCTCGCTAAACTCGCCGACACCGGAATTAAAGTCACGCGTGAAGGCTCGAACAAACTTCGAGTCCGCGCGCACGAAAAACTGGTCGCCTCTGATGTAACCACCGAAGAATATCCGGGCTTCGCAACAGACATGCAGGCGCAATACATGGCGCTCGCCACGCAAGCCGAAGGCGCTTCTGTAATCCGCGAAACAATTTTTGAAAACCGCTTCATGCACGCCAGCGAGATGGTGCGCATGGGGGCGAATATTTCCATTGAAGGCAACATCGCCACCGTGCGCGGTCCCGTAAAATTGGAAGGAACAAATGTAATTGCAAGCGATCTACGGGCAAGCGCTTCGCTCGTGGTGGCCGCGCTGGTAGCTCGCGGCGAAACCACAATTGACCGCGTCTATCATCTGGACCGCGGTTACGAGCGCATCGAAGATAAGTTAATCGCGCTAGGCGCAAAGATTCAGCGCGTGTAACGAATCCCGCTCCAACTCATCACCGAGAAATACAAACGGCCCGACGATTAGTCTTCGCCGGGCCGTTTATTTACCGCACCTCCTGCGGAGGTGAACTTTTACGAATCGTTACTCCGGAGTCGGAGCGCCGCTCACTGGCGGAATCTGCGGGCCACCTGCCGAACCAGCCGCCGCTTCGCGCGCTTGTTTTTCTCGCGCCTCACGCAGCAATGCCTTGCGCGAAAGACGAATCTTGTTGCCCTCGATAGCCAGCACTTTCACCAGCACTTGATCGCCGAGCTTCAGTTCATCGCGAACGTCCTTGATGCGCGTCTCCGCAATTTCGCTGACGTGCAGCAACCCGTCCGTGCCGGGGAAAATTTCGACGAACGCGCCGAACTCTGCCAGCCGCACAACTTTTCCCAGATACGTTTTACCGATCTCAGCCGAAGCCGTGACGTCGCGCACCATTTGCAGCGCGGAATCGCCCGCCGAGCCGCTGTGCGCGAAGATGTGCACCTTGCCGTCGTCCATAACGTCAATCTTGACCCCCGTGGCTTCGATGATCGACCGGATCTTCTTTCCGCCGGGGCCAATAAGATCGCGAATCTTATCGGTTGGAATCGTAAGCATGATCAGCCGCGGCGCATATTGCGACATTTCCTTGCGCGCCTCGGTTATCGTCTGCTCCATGATGTCCAAAATGTGGAAGCGCGCTCGCTTGGCCTGTTCCAACGCCTGACGCATCAGTGGAATGCTTACGCCGCCAACTTTAATGTCCATCTGCAATGCGGTAATTCCCTGCCGAGTGCCGGCAACTTTGAAATCCATATCGCCGTAGTGGTCTTCCGCGCCCGCGATATCCGTGAGCACGGCGGCATTGCTGCCTTCGATCACCAATCCCATCGCGATACCTGCGCACGCAGCCTTCATCGGAACGCCGGCGTCCATCATCGCAAGTGATCCGCCGCAAACCGTGGCCATCGACGACGAACCGTTCGACTCGAGAATGTCTGATACCAACCGAATCGCATACGGGAAATCCGCTTCGGAAGGCAGCAGACTCGTCAGCGCGCGCTCCGCGAGCGCACCATGGCCGATTTCGCGTCGGCCCGGTCCTCGCAGGAACTTCACTTCGCCCACAGAAAACGGCGGAAAGTTGTAATGCAGCATGAAGCGCTTGAACGTGTTGCTCTCGAAGAGCACGTCCAGCCGCTGCATATCTTCCTTCGTACCCAGCGTAAGTGTTGCGAGCGCCTGCGTTTCTCCTCGCGTGAAAACTGCGGATCCGTGCGTGCGTGGCAGGAATCCCACCTCGCAATTGATCGCGCGAATTTCGTCGAATGCGCGGCCATCCGGACGCCGCTTGTGATTCAAGATATCGTCGCGGAAGATCCGTTCGCGTAGCCGCTCAAACGCGCGTTCCGCGAGTTTGCGCTTCTCTTCGTCCTCTTCCGGAATCGCTTCCAGAATCGCTTTCTTCACTTCCGCAACCAGCGCGTAGCTTTCTTTCTTCGGATGCTTCTTCGTGTCCAGCGCGTCGTGCAGTTTCGCGCCGTGAGTCCGCTCGATCTGTTTGGCAAGCTCTTCATCGAACGGCAGCGGCGCCACGGTAACTTTCACCGGCTTGATCTGCGCGTGCAATTCTTCAATCGCCGCGACGATCCGCTTCACTTGCGCGTGGCCAAATTCCAGCGCTTCCGCTATCTTATCTTCGGAAACTTCCAGCGCGCCGGATTCCACCATCATGATGGCGTCTTTGCTTCCCGCAATCACAATGTTCAGCTGGCTGGATTTCTGCTCGATCACTCCTGGGTTCACCACAAATTGTCCGTCAATCATTCCGACGCGCACCGCAGCAATTGGCGTCGTGAATGGCAAATCGGAACAATACGCAGCGGCAGACGCAGCCGTAACCGCAATCACGTCCGGATCGTTTTCATCCACCGACAACACAAACGCAACAATTTGCGTTTCATTTCGCCACGCTTCGGGAAACAGCGGGCGCATGGGACGATCGATCAACCGCGATGTAAGTGTTTCGCGCTCGGAAAGTCGCCCTTCACGTTTGAAAAATCCGCCCGGAATTTTGCCGGCGGCGTAAGTATATTCACGATAATCCACCGTGAGGGGTAGAAAATCTCTGGGGTTGGCCCTGTTTTCCATGCAAGCGGTGCACAGCACCACAGTGTCCGCGTATCGCGCCACAATGGCGCCGTTGGCTTGCTTTGCAATTCTTCCGGATTCCAGAATGAGCGTTCGTCCGCCCACGTCGAGCTTTACTTGATATGGAGCTTCTTGATGCGACATACGATGTACTTCCTTTGTGCGCTCGCTCAGCAAGTACGTCCACACGGACGTCCGGCTGGGGCGCCTGAGACTAGCTTTCTTTTGAATGGAAGAGTGAGACGATGCCAGTGGAGACCGCGCAAATCACCTAACAAAAAAGCGACCGGCGGAACCCCCGCTCGGCCGCGCGATGTTTAGGCGACACGTCCGAATTGCCCGGCACGGCCCTCAACATTCCCTGGCCGTTGAACGCCGGTGTTACTTGCGCAAACTAAGACGGTCCACAATAGTCCGATACCGATCAGGGTTGTGCCGGTTCAGGTACGCCAACAGACGCCTGCGCTTGTTCACCATCATGAGCAACCCGCGCCGCGATGCGTGATCCTTCAGATGCGACTGTAAATGCGAATTCAGGTAAATGATACGCTCGCTCAGCAAAGCGATTTGCACTTCCGGCGAACCCGTGTCCTTCGTATGCTGGCGATACTTTTCAATCAATCCTGATTTGACTTCGCTCAAGCCGCTCTCTCCGTTACGCCCTTTTTTAGCGCTTTTTCGTCTTCTCTTCGACCTACGAAGACTATCACAGCTTGCCAGCGCAAGCAAAAAATATTCAACAATCCTCGGTTCGGTCTTACCGGCTCGCTATCACCCGTTAATGCATCAAAAATCCAGTCCCGGCAAGCACCAATCCGACCACGGCCAACACCATTCCCAGCGCCCAGAACGCTCTTTTCTTCGTCAACAGCGTGATGGAACTGATTACCAGCGCCGCTTCCATCAAAACCTCCGCCAAATCGAAGCGGTCGCCGCGTTTTTGGACCATGACCACTTCTTTTTCGTACTCGGTCGCTTTCTCGGTAAGTTCCTTCATTTCGCTGTGATATCTGTCAATTTCTTTCGAATATTTCCCTTTCAGGGATTCAGCCTGTGCAGGACTTTGCACCGCGAAAACGCTTAGCTGGTCCAGAAACACTTCGTAGCTTCGCTCGCGAATGCTCTTCGCCTGATACTGCGCCCACGTATCTGTGGCCAGCGTTTCCGAAAAAATTTCTTCCGTGTGCATCCGGTGTCCCATCAACGAGATTGCCGCCACAAACACTGCCAGCATCGCCATCGAAATAGTCACCCACGCGAGTCCGCCCTCGGACCCGTGCTCTGCGCGTTCGTGTAATTCCTGAAGATCTTCAGCCATGCGTTTTGTCCTTATTTGTATTGCAGGATGGAATGCCCATAGGCTTCCGGACGGAAAGGATAGCAGGAAACTGGCACGGTGCCAGCACCACCTGCATTGCGTCACCGCACGGTTCGCTTATCAGCCGCGGTTGCTGACCAGCGAAAGGAACTCATCCCGCGTATGTTTATTCTCCCGGAATGCGCCAAGCATCGCGCTCGTTACCGTTTGCGAATTTTGCTTTTCTACTCCGCGCATCACCATGCACAAGTGGCGCGCCTCAACAATCACGCCCACGCCGATGGGTTTCAACTCCTCTTCAATCGCACGCGCAATCTGATTCGTCAACCGCTCCTGAACCTGCAGCCGCCGCGAGAACATATTTACCAGCCGCGGAATTTTTGAAAGCCCCACCACGCGCTTATTCGGAATGTAAGCCACATGGCATTTCCCAAAAAATGGCAACAAGTGGTGCTCGCACAGACTATAAAGCTCGATGTCTTTCACCACCACCATTTCGTCGTAGCACACGCTGAACATCGCGCCGTTCAACACTTTGTCCAAATCCTGGTCGTAGCCACGCGTCAAAAAACGCAGCGCTTTCTCAAATCGCTCAGGCGTGCTTCGCAGTCCTTCGCGATTCGGATCTTCTCCCAGCAATTCGATCATCCGCCGCGTCAAATCGGCAATCGTCGCATCCTGCAATTTTTCCGGCGCCGCCGGCGCCACTAGCTCGTCAATTGGCTCTGCCATTTCTACCTGCCTTCCTGTTGCGTATCGTTACGCGCCGCCCGCGTATTCAAAACTGTTGCGGCTCGTCTCTTCAATCCGCACGCGGTCCAGCTTCGCTCCGGTAAATCCCTTCAGCCGGTTATAGATTTCGATGCACAAATTCTCGGTAGTGGGTACAACCGCCTTAAACGCCGGGATCTCCTCATTAATGTAACGATGATCGAAATCCGCCAGCACATGTTTCTGAACGTACGCATCCAAATCCGCCAGATTCGCAATCATTCCAGTTGACGGATCCACCGCGCCCGCTAACGTCACTTCCATAACATAATTATGTCCGTGACCATACGGATTGTTGCATTTGCCATACAAAGTTTGATTCTCCGCTTCGCTCATCTGATCGCTGTGCAGACGGTGCGACGCCGAAAACGAATATCGCCGCGTCAAGGTAACTTTCATCCATTCGTCCCCTGATGCTGTTCGTCGTCCATGCAATCCGCAAATAAGTCCGGCGCTTCATACAAACGCACGCGATGTAATTCCCCCTGCCGGATCTTCGGCTCCAGCAATTTCCAGATCACTATCGAAATGTTTTCGCAGGTCGGAATCATTCCCTTCAGCTCCGCCACTTCATAATTCAGAAAGCGATGATCCATCCTCTGCATCACTTCGCGTTCCATCAAATCCTTCAGCTCCACCAAATCCAGCACCATCCCCGTTTTCGCATCCGGCTCACCCGCAATCGTCACTTCCAGCGTGTAGTTGTGTCCATGCCCATGCGGATTATTGCACTTCCCAAATACGCGCCGGTTCTCCTCCGCCGAAAACGCCGGGTTGTGATAAAGGTGCGACGCCGAAAACTCAATTTTGCGCGTGATCGTAACCATAATCTTTCGTAACGTTCCGCATTTTCGTAACGATGATCTGTCTCACTCGTCCGCGCGATCCGTCGTACGGGCGAGTCTGCGACCCGCCCGCCTCCAAAATAAGCAGCAGACCTGAATCGCTACTTCCCTGGCACCAGTTTACACGCAATCCCCAACGCTACGGACGCCGCGCCATCCCCACGCGATACTCACGCCCCTTCCAAATCACCGATCCGCGCGAATACCGCCAAGCCGAAACCGTCAACGCCGCACAATAAAGAAACACCGCCGGAATGTAATATAGGATGCCCGATGTCGAAAATCGATTCGACCGCAATTTCGACGCATAAGCCGCATGCCGCGCCGCAAGCAGCCCGATCCCCAAAACAAAAAGCACCAGCCCCGCCGAGTGTGGAATTCTCCACGATGAACTCGGCATATGCCGAAATATTAAAGCCAGCAGCATAAAAATCACCGGGATCCCCGGAAACACCGTCAGCACTTCACCCACGAATCGCCCAAACGATCCCGCCATCAGCGGATAAAGATTCTTCGACCACCCCTGCCACATCGCGCCAAACGTTCGATACATTCGCGTACGCGCAATCCCAATTCCCGGCCCAAAATAAATCCGGTATCCAGCCTTTTTCACGCGCCGCGCAATTTCTACATCCTCCAGAACTTCGCCGGAGACGCCCGTGTGACCGCCAATCGAGTGATAAGCATCGCGCCGGATCATCAAATATTGCCCGTTCGCAGCCGCCACCGGCGAATCCGGATCGTTAATCCGCCGGTAACGAAATTTATCCGCCAGCCGCGAAAAAATAAAAGGCAGCAGCGCCCGCTCCCACCATGTTTCCATCCGCTGTTCCGGAGAAAATGAAACAAGCGCCGCGCCAGCTTCTTCAGCAATCTTCAGCGCCGTCGCCGTCGAGCCGGGAAGATGCGTCGCATCCGCATCGGTAAATAAAAACCAATCGTTCTGTGCTTCCGCCGCGCCCAGCGAAAGCGCGTAATTCTTCCCCACCCATCCGTCCGGCAATTCCCGCGATTCCATTACATGCAATCTAGAAATCCGTCCGGCCAACTCATCCAAAATCGCGCCAGTGCGGTCCGTCGACTGATCATTCACGACAATAATTTCCGCAATCTCCGGCTGCGCCGCAAGCGATTCCACCGACGCCGCAATATTCTCCTCCTCATTGCGCGCGGGTACGATGGCGGAGACAATTAGCTTTGTCGGTGGCAATTTCTTCGCTCGAAATTTGGGAATGCAGTCTGCCGGGTGCCCCACGTGTCGCACTTACACGTGGGTTTTCCCGCCGTTGCACTTCTGCAATTCGTAGCACGGTCTTGCGCCCAGCTCAAATATCATGAACGCAGTTCGCGTCGTGCAGCGGAAACCGTTATTATAGCAGTGCGTTCCTATCGCAAGAACCCAATGAGTAGATTATCCAATTTGATGGCCAGCAAAATTGGTAGCAAGATTTTCACCGGCGTATCGCTCGCAGTGGCCGCCAGTGTAATCACCGCCTTTTCAATTCCCAGCTACCGCCAGGGCGAACCCGGCATCGCCGGCAAACGCGCCGACGATTTCGCGCTTACACTGAATGGCCGCGCCGGCCACCTCAGCGATTTCCGCGGCAAAGTGGTCGTCCTGAATTTCTGGGCGTCGTGGTGCCCGCCATGCGTAGCTGAAATCGGCTCGCTCAACGCCCTTCAAAATAAAATCGCGTCCCACGGCGGCACCGTCCTCGGCATCAGCGTTGACGAAGATTCTGCGGCCTACGAAAAATTTCTGGTCGAGCACAACGTTCCCTTCCCCAATTTCCGCGACCCCACCAAGAAAATCTCCGAAGGCTACGGCACCGTGTTATACCCGGAAACTTACATCATCGACGCCAACGGCCGTATCGAGCGCAAAATCAGCGGCCAGCAGGATTGGGACAGCCCGGAAATCGTAAGCTACATCGAATCCTTATTGCCCAACGGAAACTAACCTGGCACGTTTCACCGCGCAGTCTCATAGGGCGCGACTTTAGCCGGCGTAAGCTTGCCGCAAGCGCGCAATATCAAGTTTATCCATCTGCATCATGGCCTTCATCACTCGTCCTGCTTTTTCCGGGTCCGTATTTCCTAATAATTTCACCAGGACGGTCGGAATCACTTGCCATGATAATCCATACTTGTCCGTCAACCAGCCGCACCGGTCCTTTTTCCCGCCGGCGGAAAGCTTTTCCCACAATTCGTCTACTTCTTGCTGTGTTTCCACCTTACGTACAGCGAAATCGCCTGCGTGAACTTAAATATCGGGCCACCGTTCAGCGCGCAAAATTCCTGCCCCTCCGGCTGAAACGTAGCCACCATCACCGACCCCTTCGGCCCCGGTCCTCCCTCGCCATATCGAGACATGTTCACGATCTTTAAATTCTTGAAAATCGAAATATAAAAATTCACAGCCTCTTCAGCATTGTTATCGAACCACAAGAATGTGGTGATTTTTTGCATGACGTTCCGTTCCTCGCCTTAACGTTTAGAGCTCACCAAACTCCGCGACCGGCTATACCCGAAATAAATAATTAGCCCCAGCGCCATCCAAACAAACAACCGCACCCAGTTATAAAATCCCAATCCCAGCATCATCGCCAGATTCACTGCAACTCCGCATAGCGGAAATAGCGGCACCAGCGGAGTCCTAAACGGCCGCGGCGTATCCGGATGCGTGCGCCTCATAATCATGATTCCCACGCACACAATCACGAACGCAAAAAGCGTTCCGATGCTCGTCATTTTGCCTACAACGCTAATCGGCGCGAATGCCGCGAAAAGCGCCACGAAAACCATCAGCACCAAATTGCATTTCCACGGTGTCCGAAACTTCGGATGCACGTCGCGAAACAATTTCGGCAACAAGCGATCGCTGGCCATCGAAAAAAGCACGCGCGATTGCCCCAGCAACATCACCAGCATCACCGAAGTGAGCCCCGCCAGCACCGCCATATTCATTCCAATCGTCAGCCAGTGATGAGGAATCTGCACCAGCGCCAACGAAAGCGGAGCGGCAACATTCAAATCGCGATAGTTCACCATGCCCGTAAGCACATGCGTGTACAAAATAAAAAGCACCGTACAAACAAGCAGGGAACCGATAATCCCAATCGGCATATCGCGCTTCGGAACTTTTGCTTCCTGCGCCGCGGTCGACACAGCGTCGAATCCAATGTACGCGAAGAAAATCACTCCAGCTCCGGCCAGTAATCCACCGTATCCAAATTCGCCGAACTTCCCAGTGGTGTTCGGCGGAATCAACGGGGTCAAATTCGCGGGATGAATGTACGACCACCCTATCGCAATGAACACCAGGATGACGCTCACCTTCAAAATCACAATCACGTTGTTGACGCCCGCCGATTCGCGAATCCCCGTGATCAGCAAAACAGAAATCAGCGCCACAATAATCACCGCCGGCAAATTAATCAGTCCATAGACCGTCGAACCATCCGGCAAAGTAGCAGGCTGAAACGGAGACGCAATCAATCGCGCAGGCAAATCAATTCCCAGGCTATGCAAAAACGCCACCAGCGTCTGCGACCATCCAATCGAAACCGTTGCCGCGCCCACCGAATATTCCAAAATTAAATCCCATCCAATAATCCAAGCGATCATTTCGCCCATCGTCGCGTACGCATACGTATACGCGCTACCCGAAATCGGAATCATCGTAGAAAATTCGCTGTAGCACAGCCCCGCGAAAACGCATCCAATCGCCGCCAGCACAAACGAAATCACCAAACCCGGCCCGGCATTCTGCGCCGCCGCCACGCCTGTCAACGTAAAAATCCCCGCGCCAATAATTCCGCCAACCCCAAGCGAGATCAGCGAAAGCGGCCCCAGAGATCTCCGCAGTGAATTATCCGATTCCGATTCCGCCATAATCCGCGCCATCGGCTTGGTGGCAAACAGACTCATGCGCGTGCCTCCACAACTTGAGGATTCAAATTTCCGGCACTATATCACTGGCACGAGTCGCCAAGATAGATTGGTCTTACTGATTGAGGCGAGTTTTCAGAAACGCGATCACCGCCGAGTCGTCTGAGGTTGGCGAAAGCTCCTTGGGAAACTGACCCGCGAGCCAGCTGATCGCCTCTGCCTTGTAGAACGGTTTCTGGTTTACCGTTTCGAGGAAGAACTGAAACGCAATAGACGATCCGCGCAGAGCCAATTCTTCAGCGGCCTGAAGCCGCACAAAAACGTACGGCGAATCGGCGACTGCTCTTTCGAGAATCGGAATGGCAGCGTCGCCATAGCCTTGCATCAAACCGTTGACCAAACTCGCGCGATCCCGGCCCAGGGCGTCATTACTTCCCGGCTTGACCAGCAATTCGCCAAGCCCCGGGAGATCGTCCGGATTCGCGATCCACGCCAGAGCGATAAATGCCTGCCCATTGTCTGGGCCCGGCTCGCCCACCATTTGCCAAAGCAGTTCGCGAGAAGCGGCTGTTTTCACGGCACCGAGAAATGAAGCCAGCGGCCACCTAACGTTCTGCCCTCGAGTTAGCAAATCCGGCGCCGCGGCGATCACGGCGTCGTCCGCAATCCTTCGTAATTCCGGATGCTCGGGCGTCCGTGGATCCCCCAAGTCAGCAGTGAGTCCCAACGTACTCAACGCACCGACGACTTGAGCGTCATCCCGACTGTGCAAAGTCGGTAGAACCGCGCGAACTATTCCACCAATATCTTCCTTGAACAGATCACCTCGCCACGAAATAAAGTACGCTAATCGGTCGCTCGGCCCTTTTTGGCGAATTGTCTCAATCACCTGTGCGTGGATATCGCGATCTGGAAAACGATATACGCAACCCAGCGCGTAAGCACTCACTGCGTCAGTCGTCGAATACAACTGGTCCATCACCGCACGCAGAACTCGCCGTTCCGGCGCTTGCGACATTAGTGAAGGCAGAAAATCACCAGCAATAAGACCGGGATCGGTCGAAATGCCGGCAAGTTCCTTCCGCAGCCACGATGCTCTTTGCTGAGAAGTAGACGGCTTCAACTCAAACGAAAGCCACTCCGATTGCGCGACGGTTATCTCCGTGAATCGTCCCGGCGTCCCGGACACTTGATGCCGAACAACTGTCCACCGCACCGAATACGTGCTCGGCTGATCGAGCGCATACTTTAAATGTAGAGGCAGCCGGTTCTGCGGCGAATTTGGCGGCGCTATGGAACCATCCAGAATTCCTCCGCCAGACGGCGCTGTCGGAAAGGATGTCGGCGCCAACAGTTGCCCGTCGCGCTTCAATTCAATCTTATTTGTGCCGAACCAACTGGGGTCCGTGGCGTACGGGTAGCGTGCCGTCAAAATCTGGGGCAATTCTGCTTGAATCCAAACCGGGAGTCCCGCATAGGCGGGCTCGGTGATGTGGATCTTGAATTCCGCCACGGGCGGAGCCTGCGCCCAAGGACACAACGGGGCAACAACGAGAAGAACTAGCATTAAACCGATGGCGAGAATAGGTACGCGGAACATTTCAATTCCCCTAAAAATGCCCAGCGAGACTGCTAGACTTCCAGCACAATCTTTCCAAACTGCTCGCGATTCTCCAGCAACCCGTGCGCCCGCGCGCATTCCGCCAGCGGCATTACCCGATCAATAATCGGACGCAACTTACCATCAGCCACCAATTTCAAAACGGTATACAACTCCGACCGGCTCCCCATAAATGATCCCAGCAGCGACAAATTCCGGCTATACAAATATCGCAAATCAAATTTGCCGTTGTATCCAGTCGTCGCCCCGCAAGTCACAAGACGCCCATTCTGCGCCAAACACAACACGCTTTTCTCCCAAGTCGCTTCGCCCACGTGCTCGACCACTACATCCACGCCGCGCTTCCCTGTCAACCGTTTCACTTCTTCCAGAATGTCGCTCTGCGAATGATTGATCACTTCATCCGCGCCCAACTCGCGAGCCTTCGCCAACTTCGCATCAGTGCTCGCCGTAGCAATCACACGCGCCCCAGTCAATCTCGCAATTTGAATTGCAACTGAGCCCACTCCACTGCCAGCCGCCAACACCAATACGTCTTCGCCCGGCAGTAGCTGCGCGCGCGTGATCAGCATGTGCCACGCCGTAAGAAACGCCACGGGAATCGCGGCCGCTTCCTCAAATTTCATTGACGCCGAAATCGGAATTATGTTTGCCACGGGCGACTTCACATATTCCGCGCACCCACCATCCGCCAGATATCCAAACAGCGTATATTTCCGGCAGCGATTGTCAGCGCCCGCTGCGCACGCCTGGCAATGTCCGCAACTCAATCCAGGTGCCAGCACAACACGCTCGCCAACTTTCACGTCAGAAACCAAATTCCCAACTTCCGCCACCTCACCGGCAATATCACTCCCTGGAATGTGCGGAAATTGAAATTTTATTCCCGGCATTCCGCGTCGCACCCACAAATCCAGATGGTTCAACGCGCACGCCCGCACGCGCACCAGCACTTCGTTTGCCGCAATCACCGGCGTCGGCGCATCCGTGTACTGCAAAACTTCCGGCCCGCCGTGTTGGTTAAACACAATCGCCTTCATCACGCAGCCCCTTTTCGATTCATACTCTGCTCCGCCGCAAATTTCGTTCCGACGCGTACGCTAACATCGCCGCGCGGACGATGTCCACTTGCCCGATTGCCACACCGCGTGAAAATGCTGTACCGTTTGATCGTGGAACACTCCTTCGACTGTCCGTATTGCGGCGAAGAAATCTCAATGGTATTGGACACCTCTGTCCCTCGCCAAACCTACGTCGAAGACTGCGAAGTTTGTTGCCATCCGATCGAAATCAGTTTCACAGTGGAAGACGACGCTCTCACCGAGTTCAATGCCAAGACGTTGGAATAATTTCACCTCGCGTTGATCCCTGAAATTTCAAAATCGTCCGCGCAACTAATCCTCAATGCATGTGTTAGGGACTACCAGAGAGGTTGTCGCGGGGTGTCCGCAATGCCGGATTCTGCATTCGAGCGAGATGCGCGAATAATGCTCGCGCTGACAAAATAGCGCATCATTCGTTGACAGTCGTGCCTCAGCGCCGTACCCTTTGGGCAAGCCGTATCGTGGCCTATCTATGGACCTGTTCGAGGAAATCGTCAAGCTTCGGCGCACCGGAAAACGTGGTGCGCTTGCGACCATCGTGCACACGAACGGATCTATTCCGAGCTACGAAAGCTCGCGAATGCTGGTGCGCGAAGACGGCACGATCGCCGGAACAGTTGGCGGCGGATGCGTGGAAGCCGACGTGTGGGCCGCGGCAAAAGAAGTGATGCGTTTGGAAGCGCCGCGCAAGATGGTCTTCAATCTGAATCACGAAGCCAGCTACGACAACGGCTTAATCTGCGGTGGCACGCTGGAGATTTTTGTGGAACCCATTTTGCCGCAACCGATTCTCTATATTTTTGGCGGCGGCCACGTTTCCATGGCGCTGGCGCAATCCGCGCATACGGCTGGCTTCGCCATCGGCATCATCGACGACCGCGAAACTTTCGCGAATGCCGAACGCTTTCCGATGGCGTGCGAAATTCACGCAACGTACGAAGACGCCTTCGATAAACTAAAACCAAATGCATCAAGTTATCTCGTCATTGTCACTCGCGGACATCGCGACGATATGCGCGTGCTCGGGTGGGCCGCGAAAACCGACGCGCGCTACATCGGCATGATCGGCAGCAAACGCAAAGTGCTCAGCGTTTACGAAGCGCTAGAGCGCGAAGGCATCTCGATTGAAAAACTCGCGCGCGTTCACGCTCCGGTCGGACTGGAAATTGGCGCGCTCACGCCCGAAGAGATTGCCATCAGCATTACCGCGGAATTAATCGCCGTCCGACGTCACGCTGTTGGACTGGCACACAAAGCCGTGCAACTCGCGCGAGCTTCGCTGACGGCGGAAGGATAAGGATCGATTGCTCACCGCTGTTATTCTCGCTGCTGGAGAATCGAAGCGAATGGGCTCGTCCAAAGCGTTGCTGCTTTATAACGACCGCACATTTCTCGAACATCTTCTGGACATCACGCGCCATCCGAAAATCGCCTCGCAATTAATTGTGCTTGGCGCGGGCGCGGAAGAAATCAGCAAGCAAGTCGGATTAAATCCGGAGATGACGGTCGTAAATCCCGACTGGGAATCCGGCCAACTTTCCTCGATCAAGGCCGCGCTGAAAAGCATCGGAACAAAATCCACGGATGGAGTTTTGCTTTGCCTTGTCGATCATCCATTGATTTCTTCGGCGCTGGTGAATGAACTCGTAGAATCTTTTTATCGCGCCGGAAAATCAATTGTGTTGCCGACGTTTCACGGGAAGCGCGGCCATCCAGTGATTTTCAGCGCCAAATTATTTTGCGAATTGCTTGCTGCGCCGGAAGAAACTGGAGCGCGCGCCGTGGTCTGGAATCACGCAAGCGATGTTTGCGAAGTGCCGACGGCCGAAGAAGGCATCACTCTAAATTTGAACGATCCAGAAACCTTCCGCAGCGCACTCGGCACAACTTAGCCGGCTACGGCTTCGTCGGTCGCACTCGAAATTCCTCCAAAACACTAAACCAACAATCAGGCCGCAAACTTCGTCGCAACGTTTATGAATCGTTTACTTCACTTTTTCCAGCAGCGTCGAAAGCGCGTCGCAAGCTAGCTGGGCACCGTGAAATGTCGCGGCGGGCAATCCGCCGAGCACCCTGGAAACTTCTTCAGGAGAAATCGACGCCAAATCTGCAGGAGAAGCGCCCTGCATTTTCTCCGCAATTACTGAGCCGCACGCAATTGATGTGACGCAGCCGCGCGCGAGAAATTTCGCTCCGGCGATCCGGCCATTTTTTATGCGCGCCGAAAGACGCATCGTGTCTCCGCAGACGGGATTCGTTACTTCCACATTTGCTTCCGCGTTTTCCAGCTCGCCGGCGTGGCGCGGATTTTTGAAGTGGTCAAGAACTGTTGCGCTGTACATACCTTGCGCTGCGGCTTTTTGATCAGTCATTTATTGGCCTGCGATTTTCGACCATCGTAATTGCTGCTCCATGATGTCACGCGGATAGGTCATCGTTACACCATCTGGTTTTCCGTCCACACCTTTGTGAAGATCGAGATCCGGATAAATTCCAACCGAGTAGGTTGGCAGATTCAGTTTCTTAAAACGTGCGACGATTTGATCGCGCCATTCTGTGTTGAAATGAATGCCGTACTTGATGATGAGCGCTTTCGCGGCGTCGTAGTCCCCTTCTGCTTTGATGCGCATCAGCTCAGCGAGCAACATTCCAACGGCTTCGCGCATTTTCGCATAGTCCTTCACGACCATATATTCTTTGCCGTCGCGCTCGACAGGTTCAATCGCTCCGGTCTTATCGCGAATAAAATTAACGATGAGTTGCGTGCCGCGGCGATGGTCTTCTTCAATTGTGTCGCCGGTGGGCACTTCGCGAAGCTGGACCAGCGCGGCGCGGGCTTCACTGTCATAGGCCGCCTTGGCGACGTCATCGCTGGGCATCACGCCCATCTCCTTCAATTTCGGATCCCAAAAATTCCAGAGCGCCATTAAGTCGGCGCGCGTTTCTTCCAGCGTTGAATAATATTCCTTGATGTAAGAAGCCGGCTCTTTGTTCAGTTTCGGGCTGAGTCTGCCCGAGCCGTGGCCGATCACTTCGTGCATCGCGGTCATCAGATTTGCCACGAGTCCGCCGTATTCGCGGGCGCGATCTTTTTCTTCCTCAGAATACGCGTATTCCTGAACTACTTTTTGACCGGCGGCTTCGGCCAAAGCGCGGATTGAGCTGGTGAAAACGAAACTCTTCGAGCCGTATTTCGCATGGATTTCGGCTTCATTCGGAAGATTGTCTCCGATCGTATTCACTTCAAAATCGCCGGTCTCGACGAGCGCTTCGACGGCATTCACCACCGGCGGATTGGGATTCGGATTCTTGTACTTGTCGTCCCAGGGTGCTCGCTGTTCAAAATAGCCCGCGTTGGCGGCGAATTGCTTCATCATTTGATTTAATTTTCCGTCCACAACAGTTACAAATCCTTGGATGGCGCCTTTTTGTCCGCGCGGATCCTTGTAAATTTCCACAAAGCCATTTGAGAAATCAGGATTTGTTTTGTCGACGACCCAGTCGGCGCCGAACTGGAGCCAGTCGGCGCGATCTCCAGTCTGGTAATAACGAATTAAATCGGAGATCACTTTTTTCTGCGAAGCTGGAGCGTACTGCAACGCGCGTTGGAGATACGAATTGGCGGCGGTTAGCTGACGCGCGTAAAGTCCGGACATAATTTTTCCGTTCGGTGTGCCCGCGCGATAAACCTCTTCGTCCAATTTGCCGTTCTTTTTTACCAGGCGCGAATTCAAAGCGTAGTGCTCGGTGAATCCTTCCAAATCCTTGAGCGTGACGCCGGAATAATAATTGTTGCTGCTGGCTTGCAGCGGATCGTCGCCATTCTTCGGATTCTTCATGGTGAGCATAGGCTGAAAATCCGGATCGAAGATGGCCTTATCGAGATCGTGCAATTCCTTTTCAATCGTGTCGGAAGCTCCGTTTCGCAGCGCCTGTGTGACGGCAGCTTTTAATTCTTCGCGTGTGAAGGTGGGCAGGAATTTCTGTGAGTTATAGGTGTGATGATTTCCCTGATTGCCCCAGAAAAGCATGGTGTAGTCGGTAATCTTTTGCAGCACGGCCGGATCAATGTTCGCAGAGTGAGTGAGAATCGTCTCTAGCAAATGCTTTTCGCGAAGTCCGTAAATTGAATTCTGATCGTAAACAATTGGATGGACTGCGACGGCGGCCATGTAAAGCCAGTAGGCGTCCAATTTTTGGTTGAGCGAGAGATCGTTGAAACTTTCCGCGGTGAGCTGGATGAATCCGGTATCGCCGACGCGCGTCACCAGGCTGGGCTGAGATTGCTGGGTTGACGCAGGCGAAACGGCGGAGAGCGGTGCATTCACCCCGGTGTAATTCGACGCGGGGCTGGCCGTAGAGAAGCAGAGAACGGCGGCGAGACTCAGGATTGAGAGTGCAGATGCTACCACCGCTTTTTTCAAGTTGTACTCCTTTGCGTGTTGCTTGCAGCCAGTTTGGGCTGCGATATTGGTTGCAGTATGGCAATCTGCGGCCAAAGGCGCAATCGCGACTGGCTAACAGTGTCAGCGACGCGCTCGGTCTGGACGATTCACCTTACCCCTCCCCATCGCCCTATTTTCTGTATATATTCAAAATGCAGGACTTACGCGATTGCTCAACAATATACACATCATATTGAATCTAAAGGGCTTCGATGCGTGCGCCTTGAGACTCTTACGGAACGGTGTTAAATCAATGGATTTTTGAGTCCGGCAGGGAGGGCGAGTTCCATTTTGGGAATTGCTATTCGAATGGCTCGCCCTACTCTGCAACCTAAATTATCATATGAGTACATAGTAGCCAAGGGAAATTTGCTGCCTATTTCAAAATAATTGGTGGAAAAGCTGTGGAAAGGCGTCTGAATACACGAAACAAATGGCGGGCTGGCCGATAAGATTGGATTGGTTGTACATTTTAAGGTACACTAGTGGTGCACAAGGTGTACGGTGATAGAAGACCGCCAACTGCCAAGAACTCCCCTGATTTTTTACCGCCTGCGGCCAGGATCTGAGCCGGTAAGGGAGTGGCCGAAGGGATTGCCGGAAATCGAACGCCGCGCTATCGCGACAGACTTGATGCGTGCGCAATGGCGGTGGCCTGTTGGGATGCCGCTGTGCCGGCCAATGGGAGGTGGTTTGTGGGAGATCCGGACGGATTTGCCGACACGCCGTACGGCGCGAGTGCTGTTTTGCGTCTATGAGGAACACCTCGTTGCGCTGCACGGAATTTATTAAGAAAACGCGCACAACACCGGAAAATGATTTGGCATTGGCGCGGAAGCGCCAGAAGGAGCTAAACCGATGAGGAAGAAACGCAGGGATAAGAACAGGCACGCAGGATCGAGCATTGATGATTTCCTGAAGAAAGAAGGCATCTTCGAGGAGGCGCAAGCTCAGGCGGTGAAGGAGGTGGTCGCCTGGCAACTCGACGAAGCGATGAGGAAGCAGAAAATATCAAAGAACAAGATGGCTGCACTGCTGAAGACAAGCCGAACCCAGGTTGATCGGCTTCTGAATCCGAAGAGCGACATTACGCTGTCGAGTCTACAACGGGCGGCTGCGATGGTCGGGCGCCGGGTGATGATCGAGTTGGTTTGAACGGAAAATCGGTATTCACGAGATAGGTGTAAAGCCCGTGTTTCCTTCTATCGTTACGACAGGAGTGAGCTCGGGCCCAGTGTCCAACCTCAAACCAATGCGCTAGTACGGTGCTACGATGCGCCGGGGGTTCCTAAATTAAAGAACCAAACCGAGGAGCGTTTCATGCGTTTTTCCATCATTGCTGCGTTAGCTGCTCTTTCCGTAACGTCGATTGCTGTGGTGCTGGATGCGCCTGTTTCATCGACGCAGAGTGCTGCGGTTCCGCAAGGATTTCATATCAATTTGCTGAGGTTGCAAGGGACGCTTGAGAAGTTGAGTGAGTTTGGGCGGAACGCGGATGGCGGCGTTACTCGGCTGGGATATTCGGATACGGAATTGGCGGCGCAGAAATATGTGATGGGGTTGATGAAGGATGCAGGGCTTGAAGTGCGGATGGATGCTGCTGGGAATATTTTTGGCCGGCGGGCGGGGAGCGAGCATCTGCCGGTGCTGCTTTTCGGGTCGCACATCGATTCGGTTGTGCATGGCGGAAATTTTGATGGAGACGTGGGGAGTCTTGGAGCAGTCGAGGTGATTCGCGCGTTGAATGAGGGGCGCGTTCAGACGCGGCATCCGCTGGAAGTGGTGGTGTGGACGAATGAGGAGGGCAATCATTTTGGCGTGGCCACGATGGGATCCGGGATTGCCGGGGGAGTGCTGGGGCCGGAGATTCTTGCTCGCACGGATGAGCAAGGGCTTACTGTTGCGGACTGGCTGCGACGTTATGGGCAAGATCCAGCGCGCTTGATGGATGCGCGGATCGCGCGTGGGGCGTTAACGGGATATTTGGAATTGCACATTGAGCAGGGGCCGAATTTGGAGGAGGCGAAAATCCCCATCGGCGTGGTGCAAGGAATTGTAGGTATAACGCGATGGCGTTGCGTTGCCACGGGATTCGCCAACCATGCCGGCACTACGCCGATGGATCGTAGACGCGATGCGCTGGCCGCGGCTTCGCGGGATTTGCTTGCGGTGCGCGACGTGGTGCGAGCCGAATCGGGCGGCCAGGTTGGGAACGTTGGATACATGAAGGTCGAGCCCGGAGCGATCAACGTAATTCCCGGACGCGTAGAGTTCCCCATCGAGTTGCGCGATCTGGACGCTGGGAAAATTGAACGGATGTGGGGGCGCATTGCGGAGAAGATCAAGCAAATTGATAAGGAAGAAAATGTCGAGACAGTTTGCGAAGAGTCGGCTGTTGTGAAACCCGCGCGGACGGACGCGTCAATGCAATCCGCGATTCGAGATGCGGCGAAATCGCTGGGACTTGCGACGATGGATTTGCCCAGCGGCGCGGGACACGATGCACAGGAAATGGCCGCGCTTGCGCCATTCGGGATGATATTTGTTCCGAGCCGCGGCGGAATAAGTCATTCGCCGAAGGAGTTTACGTCATGGGCGGATGTGGCGAATGGCGCGGAAGTGCTTTACCGGACGTTGTTGATTGTGGATGGGCAGTTGGATCGGAAGTAGGCGGCGAATGTGCGGAGGCGGGACGGAGGTCAATCGTGATGAATCAGAATCCTGCGAGAGCGCTACGCCCGCTGTATATCCGCGTCGTTTTCGTCCTTACCCTGTTCGTGTACATTTTTGTTACGGTTTGTGTGCCGCTTCCGCCAAAGAAAATGCCTTTGCGAGTGCGAACGGTAACAGGAATAGACGTGGGGTCCGATCCAGACGCGACCGTGATTCGCGAAGGCGTTACAACGCGAGCCGAGGTACTTCGCCAATTCGCCAATTTTGATACAGGGCGGAAAGGTGAGTAGCTTTTCCTCGGAAGGTGGCTGCGCTCCGGATTTTCCGCCGATTTTGCGGACGATGGCAATAGGCTCTAGGACGGAAGGAATCTGGTGCTTAATTTTGATGAAAAGGGTGCGGTCACTAGATACCGTGTGCCGTCCGATGACGAGCTGCTCAACAGTGAGAACTCCGGGTTACTGACTGCCGAGAAACACCTGCCCGAATTCCAACAACCCGCCAGCGGGATTACCATCAAGACTGCGAGCATGGCGGGAAAGGACTCGCTCGAAATCTCGGGACCTGTTTGAAAACTGTCTACACTCCGCGACTCTGCGGCGGCGCAAAGTATCTTATTGCCGCCGAGCAGATTGAAGGTTCGAGTTCCGTGGGATGGAACCGCTCCAGCGCCGAGCCCCCGCTGACGAGCATGTTTGACCTTGTTGTGCACCTAAAGGAACGGATTGGTCGTGAGGGCTCGACAACTGATCGGGGAAAGGATTGGAGCGACAAGATGTTCGGGCTTCACACTGACGTGCCGACCGTGGCTCTGCTGATTAACTTTCTACATCGGCCCATCACGAAATAGGCGACGAGACAGTGCGATTCTCGTTGCGGGCGGGACGCTCGCAAGTAACGGAAAGCATTGGCGAGTCACCCTCGCCCGGTCGTGGAACCCTTTTCGGGTTAAAGCGCGTCTAAGTCAATAGGGAGTGCAATTCACGCTCCCGTTGTCTGTTATCCCGTTGCGCCTGCATGGTGGACGGGCGATTATGGATAGCTGAGTTTTTCAGGAGTCAGATTCCTGCTGACAATTTGCCTGACGGAGTTCCGGACAATCATGCTTAATTTTAAGAGATTGGATTTTCGCGCGCGCGATTCTCGTCCGCGCGATTTTTATGTGCGAATTGGACGGCGCGTAGCGGTGCTGGCAGGACTGGCGGCGTTCGCGCTGACCTGCACGGCGGTGCCATTGGCCGATCCGGATTCCGAAATGTTATTGGGAACGATGCAGCAGGAACTGACGCGCGCGCAAAGTTCGCTGGCGAAGTCCGATCCGGCGCCTTACTACATCAGCTACGCGGTGTTTGACCACGAAAATGTTTCGATCAACGCGAGCGAAGGCAGCTTGATGAACTCCGTGAGCACGAAGCAGCGCACGGCGGACGTGACCATGCGCGTGGGCGCGCCTGCGCTGGACAATACGCATGGTGATGGGCGCGAGTCGGGCATTGCCGCTTCCACGCTTCCGATGGGAACCAATCGCGACGCAGTGGCGCGCGGGCTGTGGCTAATGACGAATAGCGAATACCGGCAGGCGTCGGCGATTTACACCAATGTGAAAACGCAGAAAGCGGTGCAGTCCGAGGAGGAAGACAAGTCCGCGGATTTTTCCGTCGAGAAGCCGCACGAGGCCATTGTGCCGGGCGGCACGCCGATTCCCGTCCATCAGAAGGAATGGGAAGAACGCGTGAAGGGGTATTCGGCGGAGTTCAAGAAATTTAATTACATTTATAACTCGGTTGCTTCGCTGACGTTCGACCAGGGAACGCAATTCGTGGTTTCGTCAGAAGGAACGCGATTGGCGCAGCCGGGACATTCGGCGCGTTTGGTGCTGGAGGCGGAAACGCGCGCGGACGACGGCATGGAACTTTTGCGCGTGGAAACTTTCGAGGCTCCTACGCCGGAACAATTGCCGAACACGGCGGATATTTCCAAGAAAATAGAAAAGATGGCGTCGGACTTGAAGGCTTTGCGCGCCGCGCCGGTGGCGGATCCCTATGCCGGACCTGCGCTGCTATCAGGGCGCGCGGCGGCGGTATTTTTTCACGAAGTGCTGGGGCACCGGCTGGAGGGACACCGTCAGCGCGGAGAAGAAGAAGGGCAAACTTTCACGAAGAAAGTTGGCGAGTCCATTCTGCCAAGTTTCCTGAGCGTGGTGGACGATCCGACGCTGAAAGAAATCGGCGGAGTGAAACTTGCGGGGACGTATGAGTTTGATGATGAGGGAGTGCCTGCGCAGCGCGTGGAAGTGATTAAGGACGGAATACTGAAAAACTTCTTGATGTCGCGAATGCCCATCACAAACTTCAGCAACTCGAATGGACATGGACGGCGGTCACCGGGGCGTATGGCCACGGGACGTCAGGGAAATTTGGAAGTAATTTCCACGAAGACTGTTCCTGATGCGGATTTGCGGAAGGAATTCATTGAAGAAATTAAGCGCCAAGGCAAAACGTACGGACTTTATTTTGAAGACGTCGAAGGCGGATTCACTTTGACGCAGCGGCAAAGCCCGCAGGCATTTCAAGTGTTGCCAATTATTGTGTGGCGCGTGTACGCGGACGGGCGTCCTGACGAACTGGTGCGCGGAGTGGACATAGTGGGCACGCCGATCGCCGCGCTGCAACGAATTGTTGCGACGGGAAATAAAGTGGATGTGTTCAACGGCGTGTGTGGAGCGGAATCGGGCTGGGTTCCGGTTTCGGCTTCCGCGCCGATGATGTTGTTTTCTGAAATGGAAGTGCAGAAGAAGGGTCACGGGCGCGATCGGCCTCCTATACTTTCGCCGCCGACCACGACTGCGTCGACTATCAGCGCAGCTGGAGGTTCGCGATGAACATTTTGCGCGCACGCGGAAGTGAAACACGCAGAAGTTCAACGGGAATGTTTGAATTTGCGGCGGTAGTGCTGGTCGGTGGCGTCGCGGTGCTCGGCGCATGGTCTTCCGTTGCACGGGCCGGTGCGACCCAAGCGGGAGTTGCGAAAACGGGCGCTGCGCAATCCAGCGCTTCGCAAAATGGTTCCGGCGCGTCGCAGCGTTCGGGAATGCCGGCGATCGCATCGCCATCGAGCACGGTGCTTGCTGCGCAGGCAGCGGCGGCGAATTCGGATCCAATTCTTCAGGCGATGCTGGCAGAGCTGACGCGCTCCAAAGATCAACTAAAAATGGAAAGCGTCGCGCGGCCGTATTACATCGAGTACCGGATTGCGGACATCGAGCAATTTGACGGCGAGGCGGAGTTCGGCTCGCTGGTTGCTAATCAGCGCGTGCATGTGCGCACGTTGCGTGCCGTCGTGCGAATTGGAAATTACAAACAGGACAGCTATTTCGGCCAGGGACAGGGTGAAAGTGATTACGCGCCGGTGGAAAATGATGTGTACGCGTTGCGCCACGCGCTGTGGCTGGCGACCGACACGGCGTACAAGGCGGCTGGCGAAGCTTTGGCGGCGAAGCAGGCATTGATGAAAACGATGACGCTGAATGAGACGGTGGACGATTTCGCGCACGCCGAGCCGCTGGCGGCGGTTGGCCCGCTGGCGAAACTTCAGTTTGACGAATCGCGCGTTACGCACATGCTCGAGGTGGCGAGCGGGACGTATCGCGAAGACCCTGAAGTGCAATTGCTGGGGGCTTCGGCGCGCTTTACCGTGGTGAATGAATATTTTATTAACAGTGAAGGCAGTGTTACGCGGCGCGGACAAACGCTTTTCGCTACGGCGTTGACCGGAAGCACTCAAGCCAAGGACGGGATGCGGCTGGATCGCTCGCCCGCGTGGCTGGTGGCGACACCGGAAGAAATTCCGACCGAAGCGGTGTTCGTCGCCAATGCGCGCCAGGTGGTGGCAACACTGAAGCAATTGCGCGAGGCACCCGTGGTGGACGAAGAGTATCGCGGGCCGGTGATGCTTTCGCCGGACGCGTCGAGCGATGTGCTTGCAACGCTGATTGGAGACAATGCGGCGGGACGCAAGACGCAGCCGGGCCGTGGCGGGCGCACGGTGGGACAATTTGCTTCCGCGTTCAAGAGTCGTGTGCTGCCTCCGTTTATTTCCGTGGTGGACGATCCGACGCAATCCACATTTCAGGGGCACAGTCTGACGGGCAGCTATCAATTTGATGATGACGGCGTGCGCGTGGCGCCGGTTACAGTAATCGAAAAAGGGCAGCTCATTAATTATTTGATCGGGCGGCAGCCGATTCCGGACTTCCCTGCGTCCAATGGACACGATCTGGCTCCGCTGGGTGGAGCGCCGCAACCGCATTACGGCGTGCTGACGTTGCACGGAAGCGATGCAATGTCTCCGCAGGAGTTGAAACAAAAGCTGATTCAGATGTGCAAGGATCAGGGAAAAACGTACGCGTATCGCGTGGAAACATTTGGCGGACTTACTTCGCCGCGGCTTTTGTATCGCGTTTGGGCGAATGACGGCCACGAAGAATTGGTGCGCGGGGCTCTGCTCAACGAGTTGGATATTCGCGGACTGCGAAATGATTTGGTCGCGGTTGGGAATGATCCGTTTGTCAGCAATCGATCGGGCGCGATACCGGGGACTGTGATTAGTCCTTCAATGCTGTTCGACGAATTGGAAATTCGGCGGGACGATCGCGCGAAGGTGAAGTTGCCGGAGTATGGCGCGCCGCCGCTCGGTGGCTCCGGAAAATAATAATTTCGGAAATCAGATGTACAGCGGGGCGGATGAGTTTATTCGTTCTGCTTTTTATTTGCGCGACATTGTTTGCGCCACTTCGCTTGCGCCAAACCGTTTGCGGCTTTGCCTCGATTCCCGCTAGAAGCTAGAATGCCGTCGTGCCTTCCCTCCAGATGAAGCATCGGATTGTTTCGCTTGCGCCGAGTGCCACTTCGATTCTTGTCGCGCTGGGCGCGCGGCGGGAACTTGTCGGCGTATCGAAATGGTGCGCGGATGTTGCGCCGGAGGTTGCGAAGTTGCCGCGTGTTGGCGATTGCTGGGCGCTGGATCCGGAAAGCGTGATGAGTTTGCGGCCGACGCTGTTGATCGGCTCTGTGCCTTACAAGCAGGAGACAGTTGCGAAGCTGCTGGAGCATCCTGTGGCGTTTCTGGCGATGAATCCGCGCTCGCTGGCGGATGTTGAGGCGGATATTCATCTACTTGGCGGAATTGTTGGACGGACAGTGGCTGCGCGGAAGCTTGTGGCCCGCATGCGTGCGGACTTCCAGACGATTCGGATGCAGGCACGGCGCGTTCGCGGTTCCGGTTCGGCGAAGATGCGTGCGCCACGCGTTTACTGCGAGGCTTGGCCGCATCCGCGAATTGTTTCGCCGCCGTGGGTGGCCGAGTTGGTTGAGATTGCGGGCGGAGAGATGGTTGTTCCCGCGGGAAAACGAATCTCTGATGAGGAAGTGGCGCGCGCGAAGCCTGATGTGATTGTGCTGGCGTGGGCGGCGACGGGAGAGAAATCGGATCCGCTGCAGACTTATGACTTAGCCGCGTGGAGCGAGATTCCTGCGGTGCGCGATCGGCGCGTTTATGTGGTGCGAGATGAATTGCTGAATACGCCGGGGCCACCGCTGGTGGATGGCGCGCGGGAGTTGCTGCGATTGCTGCATCCGAATGCTTCGGGACAGCTTGCGAACACGCGCGTGAACCCTGTGAAGCGAAGCAGGCGATGACCACCGTCGTTGCTGCGGTTATTACAAGGAATTCGCGTCTGCTGATTTGCCAACGGCGTCGTGACAAGGCGTTTCCTTTGAAATGGGAATTCCCCGGCGGAAAAGTTGAGGCGGGCGAATCGCTGACGGATGCGCTGACGCGGGAAATATGGGAAGAATTGGGCGTTCAAATAGAAATTGGACGCGAAGTTTATCGCACGCAGCATCGTTACGCGGAACTTTCTGCGCCAATCGAGCTTGTCTTTTATTTCGCAAAGATTGCTGGTCAGAATGACGCGTATGAATTGTCCGATGAGAAAGCTGCCACCGAACTTGCGGAGTTCAACGCAAGCGGCGCGTTTAAGAAAGTAATTTGGACAGGTCCGGCAGAATTACCGGAATATGAATTCCTCGAGGCGAACTCCGCGCTCGTCACGCGAATTGCGAGCGGCTCTTTACCGCTTGAATGAAGACAGTCTCAGTTAAGTTATCGAACGCCCCCCGTCCACCACGAGCACTTGTCCTGTAATAAAATCTGATTCCGCGAGAAACGCGACGGCTTCCGCGATGTCACTTCCCTTTCCCGTGCGGCCCAGCGGTGCGCGGCGAACGAAGTCGGCTTCAAGTTCTGCGGCGTCCGCTTCAAACGTAATCGTGCCCGGCGCTACGGCGTTTACCGTAATCTCAGGCGCAAGTGCGCGCGCCATGCAGCGCGTCAAACTGATCACACCTGCTTTTGAGACGCAATAATGCGTATATCCGGGCCATGCAAGAAGTCCGCCAAGCGATGCGAGATTAATGATGCTTCCGCGCCCACAACGTTTCAGCAATGGCGCAGCAGTCTGCGCGCAGAGAAATTGTGAAGTGAGGTTCGTCGCGAGAATTCCGTCCCACTGTTCGTCAGTGATCTCGTTGAACGCAACGTGTTGAAACATTCCCGCGTTGTTGACGAGGATATCGAGGCCGCCGAATTCGGCCTCGACGCGTGAAATCATGTGCTGCACTTCCGCGCGCGCCGAAACATTTGCCTGCACCGCGATAGACCGGCGGCCCATCTTCACAATTTCGGCCACAACCTGCTCGGCATCGCCGCGCGAGCTACGATAATTCACGACAACGTGCGCGCCGCGCTGCGCCAATTCCAGCGCAATGCTACGGCCGATACGCTTTGCCGCGCCGGTCACCAGCGCCACGCGCCCAGCAAGTTTCTGTTCCGCCATCTTTTTCTCCCGGCTGAGCTAAACAACTTTTGTATCGACCAGCCGCCGCTATCCTACGCTACAGCCGCGCCAACTCACAAACCTGTCGTGCGCGCGCCCGGTGCTGGTAGAATCTTGGTCTTCGACATTTTGATTCGCTGAATTTTGGAGGCTGGATGAAACTCGATTTACTGGCTATCGCCGCGCATCCCGATGATGTCGAGCTGACGTGCGGCGGCACTCTGATCAAAATGGCGGCGCGCGGATACAAGACCGGTATTCTGGACCTGACGAAGGGCGAAATGGGAACCCGCGGCACAGTTGAAACGCGCCACAAAGAAGCGCAGGCTGCGGCACGCATTCTGGGCGTTTCGTTGCGTGACAATGTTGGCTTGCCCGACGCGGGTCTTGCCGTGACGCAGGAGCAGAAGGTCGCGGTAGCTCAGCATATTCGCCGGCTGCGTCCGCACACCGTGATTCTGCCGTATTGGGAAGGCCGACATCCGGATCATTACACCGCAGGTCGTCTCGGTTACGAGGGCTGCTTCCTCGCGGGACTTAAGCAGCTTCCAATTTCCGGCGAACCCTTCCGTCCATTCAAAGTGCTGTACACAACGTTTGACCATCCGATGCGGCCGACATTCGTGGTGGATATCACCAAGGAATTTGCGCGCAGAAACAAAGCCGCGCTGGCGTTCCGTTCGCAGTTCCGGCCGTCAAAGAAAGTTCTGAGCAGCATGAAAAAGGTTTATGTTCCTCTGGACGAATTGGACCGGCGCGTCGAACTACTGTCACGCTACTACGGAAACATGATTGGCGTTCCGTATGGAGAAGCGTTTTTCGTACGGGAAATGGTGCAAGTGGACGACGTGGTGGAAATGCCGGTGCGGTCGCTATAGATCATGTCGTTGTAGTTTTCACAGCCGCTCAGGAAACTTCAAATGATTGCGCAGGCGCGTATCCCGGCAGTGAAGCGCCTTGCGTCGTGCGCGCCACCTTTACGCGCAGCGGCTTGGCCTTGTCATCGTCAGTGGACCGCAGCACGGCAAATGTAGCAAGCGCCTCGCTGAACATCCGAGTCACCAGATAACTTTTGCCCGTCTCGCTGTGTTTCCAGACCTGCCCGACTTGTATCTTTGTTTCGCTCATAAATGCCCGCAAATAGCTAATAATAAATCTATGAGCATTATCCGCGCGTGTCAATTGAACTGCCGTTCGGAAAAACGCCAAACTATCGCATTCGGCGAGGAAACCCCTAAAGCCTATCCCTCATCATATGTACAAGACAGTCGAAGCTTGACAGCCGGTACGGGTGTATACTGTACGCAGGCTCGCTTCGAGGAGGATCCATGAGGCACCTGCTTCGCCCGCTCGCCATCGGGACTATTGGCCTGGCGTTTGCGATTGCTCCAGCTTTCGCACTCCAGCAGCAAGACGCATCAAAGACATCCACAGACACACAGACGACACAAGCTGGCGCGAACACCCTGCCGTGCCAACCAGCGGCTCAGCCAACGCAGCCTACTACGCAGACGACTTCACCGGTGCAGTCAACTACTCCTGCTCAGCAGACAGCGCCGACGCAAACATCGCCTGTATCCACGACTACGCCACAGCCGTGCTCGCAGACGAACGCGCAGCCAAAGTTACAGCCGGGCGATCCCGGATATAACGCTCCCGTTGTGCAGAAACAGGATCCGAATGTCAAGCCCGGCTCCAAGCAGGACGTGGAAGCCATCGGCAATCGCAGCGTTGGCAAGGGCGTAGACTGGTATTCAATCGAGCGCGAGATCGCCATGGGCAAACAGTATGCCCAGCAAGTTGAGATGACTTCACGGCTCGTGGACGATCCCGTTGTGCTGGAATACGTGAACCGCACTGGCCAGAATTTGGTGAACAACTCGGATTGCAAAGTCCCGTTCACCATCAAAGTGATCGACTCCGACGAAGTGAATGCGTTCGCGCTGCCCGGCGGATTTTTCTATGTGAATAGCGGATTGGTTTTGCGTGCACAGGAAGAATCTGAACTGGCCGGCGTAATGGCGCACGAAATCGCGCACGTCTGCGCGCGTCACGGCACGAAGAACGCAACCAAGGGCGATATCATGCAGCTGGGTATGATTCCGCTGATGATCCTTCTTCCCGGCGGATGGGCCGGCTACGGAATCTACGAAGGCTTGCAATTCGCGATTCCGATCAGCTTCCTGAAGTTCTCGCGCAATGACGAACGCGAAGCGGATTATCTGGGCCTGCAGTACATGTACAAGGCCGGCTACGATCCAAACTCTTACATCACATTCTTCGAGCGAATTCTGTCCGACGAAAAGCGGTCACCGGGAAGCATCTCGAAGTTCTTCTCCGATCACCCTCCAACGGGCGAGCGGATTGAGAACTCCGAAAAGGAAATCGCGCAGATTTTGCCGGCCCGCGATAATTATGTCGTCACCACTTCGGAGTTTGATTCGGTGAAGGCGCGTCTGATGGCCTACGAACGCCGCAAGAAGCCGTTGGGCGGAAAAAATGATTCGCCGACGCTGCGCACCAAGACCGAGCAACAGAAAACTGGAAACGCAGATCCGACGCAGACTACGAACAGTGGCGACGACAGCGACCGTCCCGTGTTGAAGAAGCGCCCGGACGGAAGCGGAAATAATTAATCGTCGCACGCGTGGATTCTAAGCAGTCCAAGAAAGGCGCCGGCATCGGCGCCTTTCTTATTTTCGGACACAATGATTCACGATTACGTACCGCTAATAGTCCTTTGCAGATTAATTAGAAATGCGGCGGGACGAAAATACTATCGTTCGGAAACCGTACCAACACCCTTCTTCTTCATTTCCTCCTGGTAATATCGCCGGTAGAGCAGGTCCCATTCTTCGGTGCCTTCGACGATTTCTTTTTTCTTTTGCGAGGCAATCTTCTTGCGGACTTCCAAATCTACCTGTTCTTCTTCCTTCAACAGCGCCTGCAGGATGTCCACGATTTTCTGGCGGATGGTGTCGCGGTCTTCGACGAATTCGACTTTGTCGCTTTCCACCAGCACTTTGGTTACAACGTGGGAAAGCTGAACAACTTTTCCTCGACTCAGACGCATGGGCTCCTGGATCTCCGAAGTTGGCTACCGCAAAATCAGTTTCTTATTCTTGGCGATTTCCGCTTTCACTTTCTTGAACATTTCCTGATACGAAACGCCGGTGCGCCGCATGGCGTCTTGATGATCTGCTAAAATCTGGCGGACTTCTTCATTCACGCGTTCTTCGACGGCCATTTCTTCGGCCATTCCCTGTCGCACGCGCGTGGTCACTTCTCCCAGCGCATGCGTCTCGATCATTTCTTCGGCAACAAGACGCTTCACAACTTCCTGGGCGATGTATGTAATGTATTCGCGTGAAAGCAGCATTCCGATTTTCTCTCGCCTGTAAAGGTAGCATTGCAGTGTACTTGCGGGCTCGGAGCGGTGTCAAGGAAGCGTCGCATGCGCTGTTTCGCGAGCGCGTTGACGGTTTTACTTACCTTATGTAGGATGGTTCGGGGCGGTTAGCTCAGCGGTTAGAGCGTCCGGTTTACACCCG